>OLRL01000109.1_pt1 | contig 75352 bp, 69 predicted proteins | sample 1643201 | NCBI WGS metagenome assembly OLRL01 (sample SAMEA3136649, study PRJEB25190) | human gut metagenome | biome: human gut; feature: human-associated habitat; material: faeces | place: Austria | collected 2013
ACAGGCACCTGAAGCCTGCGCGTCTGCCAATTCCGCCACTCCTGCATTTCTTATTAAGTTTGTGCTGTCTTAAGCACAAGGTATATAATACATGATGTTATTCGAAATGTCAACAGTAAATTTGAAAAAAATTTAAGTTTTTTTATGAGAATATTCTACACAAGAGTATGAAAAAAAAGGTTGAAAATTACTATATGTTGTGATAAACTTTTAGCAATTTGGGAAAAAATAGGGCTTTACAAAAGAGCCGCTCAGAAAGGAAGACAGGTGAAAGCATGAAAGCATTTTTGATACTGGAAGACGAAACTGTTTTTACAGGAACCAGCATTGGTTCTAAAAAGGAAATCATCAGTGAAATTGTCTTTAATACATCTATGACAGGCTATTTAGAGGTGCTTACAGATCCTTCTTATGCAGGACAGGCAGTCTGTATGACCTATCCTTTAATCGGAAATTATGGTATTTGCCATGAAGATCAGGAGTCTTTAAGACCATGGCCGGATGGGTATATCGTTAGAGAATTATCTCGCATGCCAAGCAATTTCAGAAGTGAAGACACGATTCAGAACTTCTTAAAGCAATATGATATTCCGGGAATTGCAGGCATTGATACAAGAGCTCTGACGAAGCTGCTGAGAGAAAAAGGCACAATGAACGGAATGATTACAACAGATGCAGCTTATAAATTAGAAGAGATTATTCCAAGATTAAAGGCATACAACACAGGAAAAGTAGTGGAACGTGTAACCTGTGAAGAAAAAACAGTTTTAAAGGGAGAAGGTCCGAAGGTAGCTTTAATGGACTTTGGAGCCAAAGATAATATTGCAAAATCTTTAAATGAAAGAGGCTGCGAGGTAACTGTTTATCCTGCCTTCACAAAAGCAGAGGAAATTCTGAAAACAAATCCAGATGGAATTATGCTTTCTAACGGCCCCGGGGACCCGAAGGAATGTACTTCTATTATAGAAGAAATAAAAAAATTATATAACTCTGAAGTCCCTATTTTTGCTATTTGTCTGGGACATCAGCTCATGGCGCTTGCCACAGGAGCGGACACAAAGAAAATGAAATACGGACACAGAGGAGGAAATCATCCTGTAAAGGATTTGGAAACAGGAAGAGTATATATTTCCTCTCAGAACCATGGTTATGTAGTAGACACAGACACCTTAAATCCGGAAATTGCTGTTCCGGCATTTATCAATGTTAACGATAAGACAAATGAAGGCTTAAAGTATACAGGAAAGAATATCTTTACCGTACAGTTCCATCCGGAAGCTTGTCCGGGACCACAGGACTCAGGCTATTTATTTGACAGATTTTTAAAAATGATGGAGGTGACCAAATAATGCCGAAAAATCCAGATATTAAAAAGGTATTGATGATAGGCTCCGGCCCGATTGTTATCGGACAGGCAGCAGAATTTGATTATGCAGGTACACAGGCATGCCGTTCCTTAAAAGAGGAAGGAATTGAGGTCGTTTTATTAAACTCCAATCCGGCTACGATTATGACGGACAAGGATATTGCAGATAAGGTTTATATTGAGCCTTTGACAGTGGAAGTGGTAGAGCAGCTCATTTTAAAGGAAAAACCGGACAGTGTGCTTCCGACTCTGGGCGGACAGGCCGGGCTGAACCTTGCTATGGAGCTGGAAGAAAGAGGTTTCTTAAAAGAGCATAATGTGCGTCTTATCGGAACAACCTCCGAAACCATTAAAAAGGCAGAAGACCGTCAGGAATTTAAGGACACTATGGAAAAAATCGGAGAGCCTATTGCAGCTTCTCTGGTAGTAAAGAATGTAGAAGACGGAATTGCGTTCAGTAATAAAATCGGTTATCCGGTAGTTCTTCGCCCTGCTTATACATTAGGAGGAAGCGGCGGCGGAATTGCCAATAACGAAGAAGAATTAGTAGAAATTCTGGAAAACGGACTTCGCCTGTCTCGTGTAGGAGAGGTACTGGTAGAACGTTGCATTGCAGGCTGGAAAGAAATTGAATACGAAGTAATGCGTGACAGTGCAGGAAACTGCATTACCGTATGTAATATGGAAAATCTCGACCCCGTAGGTGTACATACCGGAGACAGTATTGTAGTGGCACCTTCTCAGACCTTGGGTGACAAGGAATATCAGATGCTTCGTACTTCTGCTTTAAATATTATTACAGAGCTGGGAATTACAGGCGGATGTAATGTACAGTATGCTTTAAATCCTAACAGCTTTGAATATTGCGTAATTGAGGTAAACCCTCGTGTATCACGTTCTTCTGCGCTGGCATCTAAAGCTACGGGATATCCGATTGCAAAGGTAGCGGCAAAGATTGCCCTTGGATATACCTTAGATGAAATTAAAAATGCCATTACAGGAAAAACTTATGCCAGCTTTGAGCCAATGCTGGATTACTGTGTTGTAAAAATTCCTCGTCTGCCATTTGATAAATTTATCAGCGCTAAGAGAACATTGACAACACAGATGAAGGCAACCGGAGAGGTTATGAGCATCTGCAATAACTTTGAAGGCGCTTTAATGAAGGCAATCCGTTCACTGGAGCAGCATGTGGACAGTCTCATGTCTTATGATTTTACAGGGCTTTCCAAAGAGGATTTAATAGAGGAGCTTTGCATTGTAGATGACATGCGTATCTGGAGAATTGCCGAGGCAATCCGCAGAGGCGTTGATTACGAAACCATTCATAAGATTACGAAGATTGATAACTGGTTTATTGATAAAATTGCCATTCTTGTAGAAATGGAAGAGGAGCTTAGAAAGAAAGAGCTTACCGAAGACCTTTTAAGAGAAGCAAAGAGAATTGAGTTTCCGGATCATGTGATTGCAAAACTGGCAGGTAAAACAGAAGATGAAGTAAAAGCTCTGCGTAAAGAATACGGCATTACAGCAGCTTATAAAATGGTAGATACCTGTGCGGCAGAGTTTGAGGCAAGTACACCATATTATTATTCTGTTTACGGCGGCGAAAACGAAGCAGAAGGTAAAACAGACAAGAAAAAAGTATTGATTTTAGGCTCCGGTCCTATTCGTATCGGACAGGGTATAGAATTCGATTTCTGCTCCGTACACTGTACATGGGCATTTGAAAAAGAAGGCTACGAAACCATTATTATCAATAATAACCCTGAAACAGTAAGTACAGACTTTGATATTGCAGATAAGCTTTATTTTGAGCCGTTGACACCGGAAGATGTGGAAAATGTAGTAAATGTAGAAAAGCCGGATGGAGCAGTCGTACAGTTTGGCGGACAGACAGCAATTAAGCTGACAGAAGCTTTGATTAAAATGGGTGTGAAAATTCTGGGAACTTCTGCAGAAAATGTAGACGCTGCAGAGGACAGAGAGCTGTTTGACGGTATTTTAGAGGAATGTCATATTCCAAGACCAAAGGGGCATACAGTATATACAGCAGAAGAAGCAAAGAAAGCTGCAAATGAGCTGGGATATCCTGTTTTAGTACGTCCTTCTTATGTATTAGGCGGACAGGGAATGCAGATTGCTATTAATGATGAAGATGTGGAAGAATATATTGGAATTATCAATCGTATTGCACAGGAACATCCAATTCTGGTAGATAAGTATTTACAGGGTAAGGAAATCGAGGTAGATGCAGTATGTGATGGAGAAGATATTTTAATTCCGGGAATTATGGAACATATCGAAAGAGCCGGTATTCATTCCGGAGACAGTATTTCTGTATATCCTGCAAGAACTATCAGTGAAACTGCGAAAAAGACCATTGAGGAATACACAAGAAGACTGGCAAAATCTCTTCATGTGTTGGGTATGATTAATATTCAGTTCATTGTATGCGGTGAGGAAGTATATGTTATTGAAGTAAATCCACGTTCCAGCCGTACTGTACCATATATCAGCAAAGTAACAGGTATTCCAATTGTTCCGTTAGCTGCAAAGGTGATTTTAGGTCATAAAATAAAAGATTTAGGATATACACCGGGACTTCAGCCGGAAGCAAAATATTATGCAGTGAAAATGCCGGTATTCTCTTTTGAGAAAATCAGAGGTGCAGATATTAGTCTTGGCCCGGAAATGAAATCTACAGGAGAATGTCTGGGAATTTCAGAAAGCTTTAATGAAGCTCTTTATAAGGCATTTTTAGGAGCGGGAATCAATCTGCCGAAGCATAAAAATATGATTATCACAGTGAGAGATGAAGATAAACAGGATATTATTCCGATTGCAAAACGTTTTTCCGATTTAGGATATAAGATTTATGCTACGAGAAGTACTGCAAAAGTATTAAATGAAAATGGTGTGAAGGCAGTGAGAACCAATAAGATTGAACAGCCATCACCGAACCTGATGGATTTAATTCTGGGACATAAGATTGACCTTGTTATTGATACACCAAGTCAGGGTGTGGAAAAAGCAAAAGATGGATTTATCATCAGAAGAAATGCCATTGAAACAGGTGTAAATGTATTAACAGCATTAGATACAGCAGAGGCACTGGTAACCAGTCTGGAAAATACAGATATTCAAAAGCTGGAGTTGATTGATATCGCAGCAATTTAAGAGGAGAAGGTATGGAAATCTTAGAACTGTTAAAGGTTGTTTTTTTAGGAATTGTAGAGGGTATTACAGAATGGCTTCCTATCAGTAGTACCGGACATTTAATTCTGGTAGAAGAATTTGTAAAGCTGGATGTAAGTAAAGCATTCTGGGAAATGTTTATGGTAGTCATTCAGTTAGGTGCAATTCTGGCGGTAGTTGTCTTATATTGGAAAGAGATTTGGCCATTCCGAAATAAGAAACCAAAGCATGAAAATGTGACAAAAGTAGAAAAGGCAGCAGGAACTTTATGTCGTTTTGTCAAAATCGATAAGATGATTATGTGGCTGAAGATTATGGTATCCTGTCTTCCTGCAATTTTAATCGGTCTTCCTTTTGATGACTTTATTGAAAAGAAGTTCAATAACTGGTTTGTAGTAGCAGTTATGTTGATTGTATATGGTGTTCTCTTTTTAGTAGTGGAGGACTACAATGAAAAGAGAACAGTGAAAATTCATTCTATTGCAGATATTACATGGAAAACAGCGCTGCTTATCGGAATTTTTCAGGTATTGGCATTAATTCCGGGAACTTCTCGTTCCGGTGCGACCATTATCGGTGGAATTCTTCTGGGAGCGTCCAGAACAGTGGCAGCAGAATATACGTTTTTCCTCGCAATTCCTGTAATGTTTGGAGCAAGTCTTTTAAAAATTGTAAAATTTGGATTTGATTTTACTTCTGGGGAACTTACAATTTTAGGCGTAGGAACAGTGGTATCTTTTGTAGTGTCTATTTTGGCAATTAAATTCCTTATGGGCTACATCAAAAAACACGATTTTAAAGCCTTTGGCTGGTATCGAATTGTGTTAGGTATTATTGTAATGCTGTTTTTTACAATATTCAGATAATGAAAAGGGACTGTTGCAGTGTGGCAGTCCCTTGTTCTTGATTTTACGGGACATTGAGAAAGGAACGAAGGATTAAGATGGAGAACGAAGATAAAAAGGTTTTGGATTTGTCTATGGAGGCCGGAAGAATTTTGTTGGATGCAGGTGCAGAAATTTTCAGGGTAGAGGAAACTATTAAGCGCATTGCAATGGCATTTGGAATTGAAAAATGCAGTCCCTTTGTTATGAGCACCGGTATTTTCCTTACAGCCGAAAACGAAGAGGGAGAGATGTATGCCAGTGTTAAGCATATTCCCATTCAGGGGGCAAAGCTTCATAGAATTGCAGCCGTTAATCAGCTTTCCAGAGAAATCGTAGAGGGAAAATATACCATTGAGGAAGCGGAAAAAAGGCTGGAGGAGATAAAAAATGAGCCGGGAAAATCAGATATCAGCAGAATGCTTGCGTCCGGCGTAGGCTCCGGTGGCTTCTGTTATCTGCTGGGAGGACAGGCTATGGATATGCTTGCCGCATTTCTTTCAGGATTCTTATTGTATGTAATACTTCTTGCTTTTGAAAAAAGAGAAAAAAATACGTCAAAAATAGTGGTTAATCTGATTGGCGGCTTTTGCGTTTCGCTTTTTGCTGTGATTTTTTATCGCATGGGACTTGGAAATGCACCAGGCAGTATTTTGGTAGGTTCTGTTATGCCCTTAGTTCCGGGCGTATCTCTGGTGAATGCTGTCCGTGATTTTGCAGAGGGCAATTACATCGGAGGCGGTGTCCGCTTTTTAGACGCTTTGATGGTGGCTCTTGGAATTGCGTTGGGAGTCAGTCTGATGCACGTGGTTTACTTTCGGATGACAGGAGGAAGCCTATTATGATTACAGATGCAGTTTTACAGTTTCTGGCAGCCTTTTTCGGCACGATTGCTTTTTCTGTTTTGTTTTCTGTACCGAAAGAGCATTATCCGCTGTGCGGTGTGATTGGGGGAACAGGATGGCTGATTTGCTGGGCGCTTATTCATGTGCTCCATGTAGGTGTTGTAGAAGCTAATTTTGTTGCAACGGTATTTATTACGCTGGCATCTCGAATTGGCAGTACCGTGCGAAAATGTCCGGTAACTTTGTTTTTAATTGCTGGAATTTTTCCGGAAGTACCGGGAATTGGGGTATATAGAACCATTTATTACAGTATGCTGGATAATCATGAAAAAGGGCTTTATTACGGAAGGGAAACCTTGGGAATAGCCATTGCAATGGTATTGGGAATTATTCTGGTGTTTGAAATTCCTCAGAAAACCATTAATAGGTTATTTGGAGATAAAGCGCTATATGGAAGGAAATAAAAAGACGATTACCTATTACAAATCAAAAATTATAGATACATTTACGCTCAGTCTGCGCTCCCTTTGAGCCTGAGGTCTCAAAGCGTACTCGACAAATTCGCAAAATATATCTATAATTTTGATTATGCAGTAATGGGTAGTCGTCTTTTTTATTTTGAGAGAGTTTAATTTAAAATAATATCGTGCCATATTTACATTATAAAAAACTCTATGCTGTTACAATCGTGCCTGTTTTACCCAGATATCCGTCCTTTGCTTTTGCAATGGAGGTAATAATGGCTTTTCTGCCCGGTTTGGCTTCTACGAAGTCGATAGAAGCCTGAATTTTGGGCAACATCGTGTAGTCTTCAAATTGCCCTTCTTCCATGTATTCTTTTAATTCGGCAGAAGTCACTTCGTGAAGTGCTTTTTCCTGTGTTGTTTCGTAATTTACAGAAACACAGTCTACGCTTGTTAAAATCAGGAGAATATCAGCGTCCAGTTCATCTGCCAGTTTTTCGCTGATTAAGTCTTTTTCAATGACTGCACTTGCTCCGGCAAGCTCTTCATTTTGTTCTAAAACGGGAATTCCGCCTCCTCCGGCGGCAATGACAACCTGTCCTGCATCAAATAAGGTTTTGATTGCGTCAATTTCAATAATCTTGTCCGGCTTTGGGGCGGCTACAATTCTGCGATATCCCTGTTCTGTTTTGGTTACATAATTTCCCTTTTTCTCTTCTTGGAAAGCTTCTTCCTCTGTCAGCGTTCTTCCGATAACTTTTACCGGTTCATGAAAAGCATCGTCATAAGGGTCTACGGTAACCTGTGTTAAAACAGTGCTGACCGGTTTATAAATACCCCTGCGAAGAAGCTCTGCTCTTAAAGCGTTTTGGATATCATAACCAATGTAGCCCTGACTCATGGCAGAGCATACAGACATGGGAACGGCAGTAAAATCAGGATGTACCTTTCCAAATTCGTTCATGGCAGTGTGTATCATGCCAATCTGAGGTGCATTGCTGTGTGTAATTACCAGATTAAGTCCGCATTCAATTAAATCTGCTAAAATTTTAGCGGAAGATTTTGTGGCACATTTTTGCTCCGGAAGTGTTGTGCCGAGAGCTCTGTGTCCAAGCGCTACTACTACTTTCTTTTTGCCCATAAAATAAGTCCTTCTTTCCTATCGTTTATAGTTATAAACCATTATATCGGTTACGGAAAAGAAAAGCAACAGAAAAAACCCGATACAAAAGTATCGGGTCTTTCCAACTTGAGGGGGGAGATAGTGAGTGGTTTATCAACTATCCATGTTCCATTATAAGGACAAAATATGAGGAAATTATGTCGGTTTTATAAAAAAATTGAAAACTCTCTTAAGAAAAATTAAAAGAAGCTTATCCTAAATAAGATTTTAAAAGTAAAAAGGTATTTTTTACACCGTCTACGTGGCTTCGCTCATAGCCATGGGAGGCGTAGACACCTGCACCGATAAGCCCGTGACGCACATCATAGCCTGCCCGCAGAGCCGCTTCTGCATCCGAGCCATAATGAGGATAAACATCTACGGCAAAATCTGCGCCTGCATTTTTTGCAGCAGAAATTAAATCACTGACAAGCTGGTAATTATAAGGACCGCCGCTGTCCTTGGCACAGATAGATACCTGATGCTCTTTACAATTTAAGCCGTCTCCCACGCAACCCATATCAACCGATAAAACCTCTGTGACACCCGCAGGAATAGAAGCAGAGCCTCCATGTCCAACCTCCTCATATACGGTGAAATGCTGATAGAGCTTTCTTTTTGGACAAATTCGGTTATCCTTTAAATATTTGGCATAGCCCATTAAAATAGCTGCACTTAATTTATCATCCAGAAAACGGCTTTTGATAAATCCGCTTTTGGTAATGGTTGTGCGTGGGCAGAAGCAAACAATATCCCCTGTCATAATACCCAGCGCTTCGGTGTCTGCTTTTGAGAAAACCTTTTCGTCAGGGACAATTTCCATGACATCAAAACTTCTGGAAGTTTCATCGTATTTTCCGTTTACATGAATGGAAGCATTGCAAAGCTGGCACGTACCTTCATAAGCGCCGGAAAAACGTGTGATAATTTTACAGTTTTCCCCTTCTGCATTATTGGCATTCATACCTCCCAGCGGAGAAATGGCAAGTCTGCCGTTTGCTTTAACCTCTGTAACAATAGCGCCCAGCGTATCCACATGAGCCTCCAGAAAAACGGCATTTTCAGCATCTGTTCCGCCTAAATCTACCAAGACGCCGCCTTTTACCGTCTGTGTGGGAGTATAGCCCATTGCTTTATATTCATCCATGAGATAGTCCGTTACATTTTTTGTATAGCCTGTCGGGCTGTCAATGGACAATAATTTTTGTAATTGTTCTAAAATATAATCCGTGTATTTTTCCATGATTTCAATCCTCCTATTGTTCCCATTGTAGCTTTTCCGTTATATTACGTCAAGAAAAAGAAAATTGTAGTAGAAAAATTCATTCATTCCATATATAATAGAAATAGTATGGACATATTAAAGACAAGGAGGAATATAACCCATGTATGATATGAAAATTTCAGACTCTGTTGTGTATATCGGAGTAAATGATAAAACCATTGATTTGTTTGAAAGTCAGTATAAGGTACCAAATGGAGTTTCTTACAATTCTTATGTAATTTTAGATGAAAAAGTAGCTGTTATGGATACTGTGGATAAACGTGCCACAGAGCAATGGATGGAAAATTTATCTCAGGCGTTAAACGGCCGCAGTGTGGATTACCTTGTAGTCTCTCATTTAGAGCCGGATCATGCGTCTAATGTTCAGAAATTAGCTGAATTATATCCGGATATGAAAATTGTGGGAAATGCAAAAATCTTTTCTATGCTTCCTCAGTTTTTCAGCATGGACCTTTCAGACAGAAGCGTTGTGGTAAAAGAAGGAGATACTTTAAGCCTTGGAAGTCACACCTTACAGTTCTTTATGGCGCCGATGGTTCACTGGCCGGAGGTTATGGTAGAGTATGAACAGTCTGAAAAAATTCTGTTTTCCGCAGACGGATTTGGAAAATTCGGCGCTCTTGATGTGGAAGAAGACTGGACAGACGAGGCCAGAAGATATTTTATCAATATTGTAGGAAAATACGGCACACAGGTACAGAATTTATTGAAGAAAGCGGCGACTCTGGATATTCAGACAATTTGTCCCCTTCATGGACCTGTTTTAAAAGAAAATCTGGGCTATTATATTGAAAAATATCTTACATGGAGCAGTTATGAGCCGGAAGAGGAAGGCGTGGTAATTGCTTACGCATCTATTCACGGAAATACGGCAAAAGCAGCCGAAAAGATGGCTGAGATTTTAAAAGAAAAAGGTGCGAAGGCAGTTTGCTGCTTTGATTTGGCGAGAGATGATATGGCAGAGGCAGTAGCAGAAGCATTCCGCTATGATAAGCTGGTAATCATGTCTCCGACTTATGACGGAGCGTTGTTCCCTTGCATGGAAGACTTTTTATATCACTTAAAAGTAAAAACTTACAAAAAGAGAACCGTAGGTATTGTGGAAAACGGTTCATGGGCGCCTATGGCCGGAAAATTGATGAAGGCTTATCTGGAAGCAATGAAAGACGTTCAGATTTGTGAGCCGGTTGTCAGCATCAAATCTGTAATGAAAGAAGCTGATGAGAAAAATCTGGAGACTCTGGCAGAGGCTTTACTGGGGTAAGAAATCAAAATCTGTGGAGATAAAACTACAAAAGACAGGAGGACTTTGCCATGAAGTGTCCGTTTTGCGGTCAGGAAAATACAAGAGTTATCGACTCAAGACCTGTACCGGATAATAATTCTATAAGACGAAGACGTCAGTGTGATGAATGTGGGAAGCGTTTTACAACGTATGAAAAAATTGAAACAATTCCCCTTGTGGTAATCAAAAAAGACCAGAGCAGAGAGCAATATGACCGTTCGAAAATTCAGGGAGGCGTTACACGTGCCTGCTATAAACGACCGATTTCCGTAAAGAAAATCGAAGAATTGATTGATGATATTGAAACCGAAATTTTCAATAAGGAAGAGCGGGAAATTCCAAGTACACTGATAGGGGAAATTGTTATGGACAAGCTCAAGGAGCTGGATGCAGTGGCTTATGTCCGATTTGCGTCTGTATATCGGGAATTCAAAGATATTGATACCTTTATGGACGAATTAAAGAAAATGATGAATTAAAAAGGGAGTTGTTGCTTTAAAAATATTCGAGATATGAATTTAAAGCGACAACTCCTTTGCGTTATATTGTCTTACATTAAGAATTCAATGAGATTTTCGTAAATATCCTGACTTTTTTCCTTCCAGTTCATACAGACGGCAGCAGCAGCTTCTTCTGTGGGAACTGCTATGGTTAAATCTACCACGGAAAAGTCATTTTTTTTCAAACGACAGCGTACGTGATAACCTTCGATTTCACTTTTGTAATAATCTGCAATAGCAGATAGTTCTTCTCGCATCTGAATAATATTTTCTTTGAAGAAAGCAGAAATATCAGATTTAATCCCATCGGAAATCTGATCCTCAAAGTAGGACAGTGTCTGTTTACCCTGAGCAGTAATCTCAAAGTAAGAGGAGTTTCGAATGGTTTTGGACTCAATCAGCTCTGAGTCAATCAGCTCTGAAATTGCCTGCTGGAGATGGAAATAGGTGGTATAGCCTTTATCCAGCACAAAACCGGATATCTGAGCATTCGTAAGCGGAAAATCCACTTTTTCCAACATATACAGAATAATCAGTTTATAGAGTGTGAGTGGCTCTGACATGACTTAATCCTCCTTATTTTCCATTGGTTTATATTGTTTTCCCTGAAAAGCGTGCCGAAGCTTACATTCTCGGTGAAGGGTGTTTAGAACGGTTCTTTTTGCGCTGCTCCATAGAGGGGCAATGAGCAAATCCTTTGGACCGTCACCGGTGAGACGGTGAATGACAATTTCCGGATTAAGATGCTCCAGACAGTCTATGACAAGCTCCAAGTATTCCTCCATAGAGTATACCTGAAATTTTCCTGCCAGATAATCCTCTGCCAAATCGGTTCCTTTTAATACATGAAGAAGCTGCAATTTAATGCCCTGAATATCCCCGTGATTAAGATATTCTATGGTAGATAAAATATCGTTTTTGCTTTCGCCGGGAAGCCCTAAAATGGTATGTACAATCACATCCAGATTTCTTTTTCGAAGCTCTGAAACAGCCTGTTCAAAACAGGAAAGCGGATAGCCCCGACGAATATATCGGGCAGTGGTTTCGTGAATGGTTTGAAGACCTAATTCCACCCATACAGGCTTTTTTTGATTTAACTCATCCAGAAGCTGTAAAATATCTTCACCCAGACAATCCGGTCTGGTTCCGATAGAAATTGCTACAATATCAGGGTGTGAAATCGCTTCCGTATAAATTTTTCGTAAGTAATCCACAGGAGCATAAGTATTGGTGTAGGCTTGAAAGTAAGCAATAAATTTTGCTACGCCCCGCTTTTGCCGAATAGAAGCTGCCTGCTTTTCAATCTGCTGTGTAATAGAGTCCTGACGACTGCCTGCAAAATCTCCTGAACCTCCTGCACTGCAAAAAATACAGCCGCGGCTGCCAAGAGTTCCGTCACGATTGGGGCAGGTCATACCTGCGTCCAAAGCAACTTTATATATTTTTTCTCCAAATCGCTCCTTTAGCATATAATCAAAAGAATGATATGGTTTTCCGTTCCAGTTTTCCATAAGAAATCCTTCCTTTTTTTCTTCTTTCTATATCATACCATTGGAAAAATTCTTTTACAAGAGAAAGAATAAGACAGAAATCGAGTCTGCCATTCCCGATATCGTTGACAAAGGTTTTCAATTTGTGGTAATGTGAACTTAAATAAATGGAAAGATAATGGGATAGACGTATGAGAAAAAGTGCCAAGAAAGTAATAAGTATTTTGTGCTGTATGACCGTGCTCCTTACAGGACTGAGCGGATGCAGCTTAGGAAAAGAAAAAGCAAGACCAATAGAAAGCGGAACTTTAAAGGTAGGTATGAACTTGCAGATTGATAAAATGTGTTATGTGCCATCGCAAAGCAGTATGCCTGAGGGTTTTGAAGTAGAAGTAGCACAGAAAATCGCAGAAAAGCTGGAGCTGAAGCTGGAGATTGTAGATACATCAGAGGAAAATCTTTTGAAATCCTTGGATGCGGAACTATATGACTGTGTCATATCAGCAGTGGGGCTTGCAGACTGGAATAAGAGCCATTATTCCTACACTGATGCTTATGCAGACATTGCAGAGGTAAAAGATGTAATAGGAAAAAACACAGAAGATACAAAAATTGCGGTTTTTACGAAAAAAGGTAATCCTATGGCGAAAGAAATCAATAAAAAATTAGTTGAACTCAGAAAAGACGGAAGTATCGGAGAGATTTCAAAAAAATATTTTGAAAAGGATATCAGTATTCCGGTTCAATAAAAAAATGCGAGAGGAAACAGGGAAAATATGCCTGAAAAATCCTCTCGTTTTTTGTATAAATTTACAGGCGGTTTTTTGAAAAAACAACTTGATTTTTCAAGGGTGTAATGTTAGCATAAAGATATAGTTTAATGGCTGAACTAAGTGTGGCTGAACGAAACTTGAAAGCACATTTTTGAGAGTAAAAGGTGAGAGCCTTTCAGAAGAATAAAAATTTTCAGGAGGAAAAAAGTATGAATTTATCAAACATGCCGGAATTAAAATTAGGTATTGTTGCAGTAAGCCGTGACTGTTTCCCGATGTCTTTGTCAGAAAACAGAAGAAAAGCAGTAGTAGAGGCTTACAAGAAAAATTTTAGCGGAGAAATTTTCGAATGTCCCACAGTTGTAGAAAGTGAAACAGATATGCTGAAGGCTGCTAAGGAATTAAGAGAAGCAGGCTGTAACGCACAGATTGTTTACCTTGGCAATTTTGGCCCTGAAACAGAGGAAACTATGCTGGTAAAAGCTTTCCATGGTCCTTCTATGGTGGTGGCAGCGGCAGAAGAAGGAAATCTGGTACAAGGCAGAGGCGATGCTTACTGTGGAATGTTAAATGCTAGCTATAATTTAAAGCTGCGTAATTTAAACGCTTATATTCCGGAATATCCTGTGGGAACGGCAGAAGAAATTGCAGAAATGATTAACGAATTTGCACCGATTGCAAGAGCTGTTGTTGCACTGAAAAATCTGAAAATCATCAGCTTTGGTCCAAGACCTGCAAACTTCCTTGCTTGTAATGCGCCGATTAAGAGACTGTATGATTTAGGTGTGGAAATTGAAGAAAATTCCGAGCTGGATTTATTTGAAGCTTTCAACAAACATGCAGATGACCCACGTATTCCTGATGTTGTAAAAGAGATGGAAGCAGAGTTAGGCGAAGGAAATATGAAACCTGAAATCCTACCTAAGCTTGCACAGTATGAAATTACCTTATTAGACTGGGTAGAAGCACATAAAGGAAGCAGAAAATATGTAACGCTTACAACAAAATGCTGGCCCGCATTCCAGACACAGTTTGGATTTGTGCCATGTTATGTAAACAGTCGTCTGACAGACAGAGGAATTCCTGTTTCCTGTGAAGTGGATATTTGGGGAACATTAAGTGAATATATCGGTACAGTTATCAGTCAGGATACCGTTACCCTGCTGGATATTAACAACACAGTACCTTCTCATATTTATAATGAAGAAATCAAAAACAAATATGACTATACACAGAAAGATACTTTCATGGGATTTCATTGCGGAAATACAGCGGCAAGCAAGCTGACAGCATGTTCCATGAAGTATCAGATGATTATGGCAAGAACCTTGCCGGAAGAAGTAACACAGGGTACTCTGGAAGGAGATATTATCCCCGGAGATATTACTTTCTATCGCTTACAGAGCACAGCAGACTGCAAGCTTCGTGCATACATTGCACAGGGTGAAGTACTTCCGGTGGCAACACAGAGCTTTGGGGGAATTGGTATTTTTGCAATTCCTGAAATGGGACGTTTCTATCGCCATGTGCTGATTGAAAAAAATTATCCTCATCACGGAGCGGTTGCTTTTGGACATTACGGAAAAACATTGTTTGAAGTATTTAAGTTCTTAGGCGTAGAGATTGATGAAATCAACTACAATCAGCCAAAAGGCGCATTATACCCAACAGAAAATCCATTTGCATAGATATAATTACAGAGGCTGTCTTTCTACGGGCAGCCTTCATTGTTTTACAGGAGGTTTGTTATGTTATATATTGGAGTAGATTTAGGCACTTCGGCGGTAAAACTGCTTTTGATGAATGAAACAGGGAAAATAGAAAAAATTGTATCAAGGGAATATCCTTTGTATTTTCCAAAGCCCGGCTGGTCTGAGCAAAATCCGGAGGATTGGTGGAAACAGAGCTTAGAGGGAATTAGGGAATTGACGGCAGAATGTGACAAAAGTCAGGTGGCAGGCATCAGCTTTGGCGGGCAGATGCACGGCCTTGTAATTTTAGATGAGAATGATGAGGTCATTCGTCCGGCAATTCTGTGGAATGACGGAAGAACACAGAAAGAAACCGATTATTTAAATGAAGTAATCGGAAAAGAAAAAATATCTGCCTGTACAGCGAACATTGCTTTTGCAGGCTTTACAGCGCCGAAAATTTTATGGGTGAAGGAAAATGAGCCGGAGAATTTTAAGAAAATCAGAAAAATCATGCTGCCGAAGGATTACCTGGCATATAAGCTCTCCGGTGTTCACTGCTGCGATATGTCTGACGCATCCGGAATGTTGCTCTTTGATGTGAAAAACAGATGCTGGTCAAAAGAAATGCTGAAAATCTGCGGGATTACAGAAGAACAGATGCCGAAGCTGTTTGAAAGCTATGAAACAGTTGGAACATTAAAGGACGAGCTGGCAGAGATGCTTCAAATTCCGAATACCTGTAAAATTGCAGCAGGAGCAGGAGATAATGCGGCGGCAGCCGTGGGAACCGGAACAGTAGGTGACGGAAGATGTAATATTTCTTTGGGAACCAGCGGAACAATTTTCATTTCCAGCAAGGAATTTGGTGTAGACCCCAATAATGCGCTCCACGCATTTGCCCACGCAGATGGCAATTATCATTTAATGGGATGTATGTTAAGTGCAGCATCCTGCAATAAGTGGTGGATGGATGAAATTATCGGTACAAAGGATTACAGAAAAGAACAGGCGGCGATTGACAAGCTGGGGGAAAATAAGGTATACTTTCTTCCATATCTGATGGGAGAACGTTCTCCTCACAACAATCCAAATGCAAGAGGAACTTTTATCGGACTTACCATGGACACAACGAGAGCGGATATGACGCAGGCTGTTTTGGAAGGCGTTGCTTTTGCCATTCGAGACTCTTTTGAGGTGGCAAAATCTCTGGGAATTAAAATTGAGAGAACAAAAATCTGCGGCGGCGGAGCAAAAAGCCCTCTTTGGAGAAAAATAATTGCAAATGTTTTAAATATTAAAGTGGATATTATCAAAGCAGAAGAAGGACCGGCTTTAGGCGGAGCTATGTTGGCGGCTGTTGCCAACGGAGAATTTGCTTCTGTGGAGGAAGCGGCAGAAAAGATTGTAGAGGTTGTTGATACCATAGAACCTGAGCAGGAATTAGCTGCAAAATACGAGGAGAAATATCGGAAATTTGCGAAAATCTATCCCACAGTGAAGGATTTATTTAAAGAAATTGTATAAATTTTATAAAAGGGACTGTTGCATTAAGAGCATATTTCTGTTTATGCAATAGTCTCTTTTCTTAAAATCGAAAAATACAGGGAGGAAGGGAATATGAATTACGTACTGGATGTGCATACACATACCATTGCCAGTGGGCATGCCTATAATACCATGAGAGAAATGGCAAAAGCAGCCGCAGATAAGGGATTGGAGCTTTTGGGAATTACAGAGCATGCTATGGCAATGCCCGGAACATGCCATGAATATTATTTTCAAAACCTGAAAATGGTAGAGCGGGAAATGTATGGAACAGAGCTTTTGCTGGGAAGTGAAGTAAATATTTTAGACAGCAAAGGAAACGTGGATTTAGAGGAAAACATCCGAAAAAAGCTGGATATTATCATTGCCAGTCTTCATATTCCCTGTATAAAACCGGGAACGAGAGAAGAAAATACACAGGCATATATCGAAACAATGAAAAAGCCTTATATTGATATTATCGGGCATCCGGATGACGGACGATATCCTGTGGATTATTTGGCGCTGGTACAGGCAGCCAAGGAATATAAAATTCTTTTGGAAGTGAACAATAATTCGCTGGACCCTCGCTGTACACGGCAGGGAGGAGCGGAAAATGTCAAAATTATGCTGAAATATTGTATGCGGTATCAAGTTCCCGTAGTAGTAAACAGTGATGCGCACACAGATGCTTTAGTGGGATTTCACAAGTATGCACAAGAGATTTTTGACGAAATTGCTTTTCCGGAGGACTTAGTAGTGAACAGAAGTGTATGTGAATTGAAAAAATACGTCAATAAATATAAAAATTTATAAAAAATCGGTAACTTTTCTTTACTTTAAAAATTTACTGTGCTACTATATATAGGAGGAATGGGGCGTACACTACAAATGTAAGGAGAACAAAAATTATGAGCAAAAAAATTCACACAGAGGCTGTTGACTCACTGTTTGATGCAATTTTAAGTTTAAAAAACAGAGAAGAATGTTATCTGTTTTTTGAAGATGTTTGTACTGTGAACGAAATTTTATCTTTATCTCAGCGTTTTGAAGTAGCGAAAATGTTGAAAGAAAAGAGAACTTATCTGGAAATTTCAGAAAAGACAGGGGCATCTACTGCAACAATCAGCCGTGTTAATAGAAGTCTGAATTATGGAAATGACGGATATGACATGGTATTTGAAAGAGTAGAAGAAAAATAAAAAAAGAGCTGTGGCATAGGTGGCTGGTAAACAGGATAACTTATGTCACAGCTTTTTTGTTTCGTAGGAAATTGCGTCCTATGAAACAAAAAATGCTCCGCAAGGATGCGCAGCTCGCGGAAATGAAATTATCACTTTGTGAACCGCTCGCGCGCGGAGATTGGCTATTGCACAATCTTTTTATATATAGAAAATCAGTCTTGATTTTTAGAGGAGTCCTGCGTTGCCATCTGGTCAATGAGATTTTCTATGACCTGTTTTTTTACATAAACATCAAAGCTTAACATACAAATAAAGGCAAATTTTTGAAGAAAATCTTGTTCTTTTTCATCGGCATTAGAGAAAGAAGAACGGGCTTTGTTGAATTTTTTTGTAACATCCTTTATCAATGGCTCAATCTGTTCTAATTCCAAATCCATAATTTCCTGATATACTTCTTGCAATTTCAAACTGCCGTTTCCCGGAAAAAATTCCTCTGCAATAGGTCCTAAAAGAACTTGTATGTCATTGATGGACATAATATTTTTAAAATAATAAATAAATGTCAGCATTAAAATATGCTCACGAGAATATTTTTTCTTTACAGGAGGGGGCAGTAAATGATTTTTGGCGTAATTATTAATCATGGTTTTGGTTAATACTTTATCTTCAGGATGACGCTTGGAAGAAGATAAGTGGTTTTCCATGAATGTTGTAACCTGATCCATATATAAATCAATGCCAGGGATTTCATCTGGTTTGATGTAGTCAATCCGTGAAATGCTGGCTAATATGCTGTTTAAAATATCTTTTGTGTCTATCGTCATGTTATCACCTCTACTCCTTATTATATGGTTTTGAAAACCATTTGTAAAGGGTGGATTTCAGATTTGACAAAGAAATCAAGTTGACATGTTTTTAATACTTGCTTTGTTAAAAAAGGATATGTTATATTAGAAGAACAAATGTTTTGATAGTATCAGGAGTTTAGATGGAGGATAAATAACAATGAGTATCTATGATACATTAAATACAGAACAAAGAGAGGCTGTTTTTCATACAGAGGGACCTGTACTTATTTTGGCAGGAGCCGGTTCAGGAAAGACAAGGGTTCTTACCCACAGAATTGCCTATTTAATAGAAGAAAAAGGGGTAAATCCATGGAATATCATGGCAATTACCTTTACCAATAAGGCAGCGGGCGAGATGCGTGAAAGGGTAGATAAAATCGTAGGTTTTGGTGCGGAAAGTATTTGGGTATCTACTTTCCATTCCAGCTGTGTGCGAATGCTTCGCCGTTTTATCGACCGTTTGGGATATGATACCAATTTTACGATTTATGATGCAGATGACCAGAAAACATTGATGAAGGATATTTGTAAACGTCTCAATATTGACACAAAGGTTTATAAAGAAAAAGCGATTTTGGCGGCGATTTCTTCTGCGAAAGATGAGCTTATCAGTCCGGAAGAATATGAATTACAAAATATGGCAGATTTCTCCAAGAAGAAAGTTATTCTGGCGTATAAAGAATATCAAAAAGAACTGAAGAAAAACAATGCACTGGATTTTGATGATTTAATTGTAAAAACAGTGGAACTTTTTCAGTCCTGTCCTGATGTGCTGGAATATTTTCAGGAGCGTTTCCGCTATATTATGGTGGATGAATATCAGGATACCAATACGGCACAGTTTAAATTTGTAAGTCTTTTGGCAAGCAAATATCAAAATCTCTGTGTGGTAGGAGATGATGACCAGTCGATTTACAAATTTAGAGGAGCAAATATCGGAAATATTTTAGGATTTGAAAAGGTATTTTCCAATGCAAAGGTTATTCGTCTGGAGCAGAATTATCGTTCAACACAGAATATTTTGAATGCGGCAAATCAGGTTATTCAAAATAATATGGAAAGAAAGAGAAAGACTCTTTGGACAGAGAATGAAGAAGGTGAAAAGCTTCATTTCAGACAGTTTATGAATGCCTATGAAGAAGCAGAATATGTAGTCGGAGAAATCAGCAAAAAGGTGCGGGAAGGTGACGGAGAATATCGTGATTTTGCTGTATTGTACAGAACAAACGCGCAGTCTCGTCTTTTTGAAGAAAAACTTTTGATGGCAAATATTCCGTATAAGCTGGTAGGAGGTGTAAACTTCTATGCCAGAAAGGAAATTAAAGATTTGCTGGCATATTTAAAAACAGTAGATAATGCAAAAGATGATTTGGCAGTCAGAAGAATTATCAATGTGCCCAAAAGAGGAATTGGTGCAACGACTTTAAGTCGTGTGCAGGATTATGCCAGCGAAAGAGGAATAGGATTTTATGATGCACTTCGAGAGGCAGAACAAATTCCATCTATTGGCAGAGCAGCCGTGAAAGTAGAGCCTTTTGTTACTTTTATTCAAACATTGAGAAGTAAGCAGGAATTTCTTTCACCTTCCGAGCTCTTAAAGGATATTATAGAAAGTACAGGGTATGTAGAAGAATTGCGAAACGAAGGCACAGATGAGGCAGAGGCTCGAATTGAAAATATTGACGAGTTGATTACAAAAGTAGTTTCCTATGAGGAAGAAAACGAAGCTCCTACTTTGTCCGGATTTTTAGAGGAAGTAGCGCTGGTGGCAGATATTGACTCTGTGGATGGTGATGATAATCAGGTACTTTTAATGACCTTGCACAGTGCGAAAGGATTGGAATTTCCTTATGTGTACCTTGCGGGGATGGAAGATGGTATCTTCCCAAGCTATATGACAATTACAGCAGATGATCCTACGGAAATTGAAGAAGAACGACGCCTTTGCTATGTGGGAATTACAAGAGCCATGAAGGAACTAACTCTTTCCTGTGCACAGCAGAGAATGATCAGAGGGGAAACACAGTATAATAAGGTGTCTAGATTTATTAAAGAAATTCCAAGAGAATTAGTGGAATTGGGCAGAGAATTTCCAGAGAAAAAGTTAAAAGAAATACCAATGCCAACATCTTATCAGCAGATGAAACAGGCATTTAAGCAACCTGCCTTTATTCCAAAGCAGTTTGAGGTGAAAAAAGCACAGGGACTGGACTATGTAGTAGGTGACACAGTAAAACATATTAAGTTTGGTGCAGGTGTGGTGACAGATATTACAGAAGGCGGCAGAGACTATGAGGTCACTGTGAATTTTGATAAAGTTGGTGTGAAAAAAATGTTTGCATCTTTTGCAAAATTAAAAAAAATTTAATGAGTTTTCAAAATTGAAAAACGCCCCTTGAAAATTTTAAGAAGGGATAGTAAAATTCAGATTACGGTGGTATAATAGAAGAAAAAGTTGAATAAACAGCAGCTTTCAAAAAGATTTTACAACAGCTTGTAAAAAGAGAGGACGGTGCAGTATATGAATCGTATTGAGGATTTAATCACAGCATTACAGAAGAAAGAGGAAGAAAAAAACAAAAATACGGTATTATGGGTATTGGCAATTATTGGTGCAGTAGCAGCAATCGCCGGAATTGCTTATGCGGTTTACCGCTTCTTTACACCGGATTATCTGGAAGATTTTGAAGAAGACTTTGATGATGATTTCGATGACTATTTTGAAGACGAAGATGAGGACGAAGAAGATAAATAGGAAAGAAACAGGAAGCTTCGGGAGACCGGAGCTTCTTTTATGTAATGGAAAATAGAAAGGAATTGTAATTTGAAAAAGGGAGAAATTTACGAAGGAATTATTGAAACAGTAGAGTTCCCAAATAAGGGAAAAGTGCAAGTAGAAGGAAAAACAGTTGTTGTAAAAAATGGCATTCCGGGACAGAAGGTTCGCTTTATGATTAATAAAAAGAAGGGAACACGTCTGGAAGGCAGACTTTTAGAAGTTTTGGATAAATCTCCTTTGGAAGTGAGAGAGCCTGTATGCAGCATTTTTCCTGCCTGTGGAGGCTGTATGTATCAGACAATGTCTTATGAAGAACAGTTAAATATGAAGGCAGCACAGGTCAAAAAGTTAATTGATGAAGCAGTAATCAGAGGCGGACAGGTGGATACAGAAGGCAAACCGGATTATATTTTCGAGGGAATTAAAGGAAGTCCACAGGAATTTGCATATCGAAATAAAATGGAGTTTTCTTTTGGAGATGAATATAAAGACGGCCCCTTATCTTTAGGACTTCATAAAAAGGGAAGTACTTATGATGTGTTAAATGCCTGTGATTGCAAGCTGGTACATGAGGATATGACAAAAATTCTTACCTGTATTTTAGAATATTGCAGGGAAGAAGGATTTTCCTATTACCATAAAATGCAGCACACAGGATTTTTGCGCCATTTACTTTTACGCAGAGGAAATACAACAGGGGAAATTCTGGTAAATTTGGTAACTACAAGCGAAATAGAAACAGATTTTGCAGAGCTGCAAAAACGATTATTAGCATTGCCACTGGAAGGAAAAATTGTAGGTTTCCTGCACATTATCAACAATTCTCTTTCTGACGTGGTAAGAAGTGACGAAACCAGAATTCTTTATGGACAAGACTATTTTTACGAAGAAATTTTAGGATTGAAGTTTAAGATTACGCCATTTTCCTTTTTCCAGCCAAATTCTTATGGGGCAGAGGTGCTTTACAAAACTGCCAGAGAATATATCGGTGATACAAAGGAAATGACAGTGTTTGACCTTTATAGCGGAACCGGTACAATTTCACAGATTATGGCTTCTGTGGCAAAAGAAGTTATCGGTGTGGAGATTGTGGAAGAGGCAGTAAAGGCAGCGGGAGAAAATGCACATTTGAATGGAATTGAAAATTGCAGATTTATTGCAGGGGATGTGCTGAAAGTGCTGGATGATATTCAGGAAAAGCCGGACTTTATTATATTAGACCCGCCAAGAGATGGAATTCATCCAAAGGCATTGCCGAAGATTATTGATTATGGTGTGGACAAGCTGGTGTATATTTCCTGTAAACCTACAAGTCTGGCAAGGGATTTGGAGATGTTTTTGGGGAGAGGATATCAGGTGGAGAAGGTGTGCTGTGTGGAGCAATTTTGTCAGACGGTGCATGTGGAGACTGTGTGTCTTTTACAACGTAAATAAGCGGTTTTATAGGCTTTGAGGTGTGAGGTTCAGTCTATTTGCCACCGATTTGCCACCCACAAAAATAAAATGAACAGAAAATGAAGAAAAGCGGTTGAACACTCTGAACTAAATCGGAATGTTTGACCGCTTCTTTTTATTTATGCCTGTAAGGACTGCTCAAATACATCAACTGCTTTTTGCTGCATAGTTTCTGTATTGAATGTATAAGTCTGTAAAGTTGTTTTAATATCCTTATGTCCTAACCGTTTCATAACAGTTTTAGGGTTCACACCACCTTCTGCCAGTATCATTCCATGTGTATGACGTAAACAATGAGCATGAAATAATACATTACCCAGTTCATAATGAATTACCCTTGCACAATATTTGAAAGAATCAGGTGGTCTATATCGAGATTTGGTACAAGTTAAAATGAGGTTTTCCTCATCTTAACCTGCCAGCTGCAATTCGTCTTGTTGAAGCCTACGATACAGCTCTTCATAATCGTTTGGTGACATATAATCACAGTGACTATGAATTCGTTTCGTATTGTAGAATGCTTCCAAATATTCAAAAATCAAACGATATGCATGGTCATAATCTCGAATCTTAAACCGATTCAGCCATTCTCTCTTAATCAGGGAATGGAACGACTCAATACATGCGTTATCCCATGGATATGCCTTTTTAGAATAACTACACTGCATGGTTGCGGTTACACGTTTGTATTCTTTTGAAACAGTGGCTGAAGATTCTGTCCGGCTATGCGAAAAAGGATAAAATCGCTGTGCAGTATTTTGACATGGAGCATCTGGAACTGAGGAATACGGAAATGTATATCCGCGGATATAAGACGAAGCTGGAGAAGGATACTTCCTATAAGGGATTGTGGAGGGTAAGTTTTATGTTGAAAGAATTCTAAATGGGGTTAACAGGTGGCATAAAAACATGTATAATTAATTTCACAAAGAAAAAGTTGTAAGAGGGTTAACGGTGGACAAATCGGAGAAAAATGAAATAATATTATTTGAAGATGGGGAATTAACATTAGAAGTAAACGTTGCTCCTCAACAAGAAACTGTCTGGCTTACAGCGAATCAAATGTCTGAATTGTATGGAAGAGATGAAAAAACAATTCGAAAGCATATGAATAAAATTTTTAATGATGGAGAACTGGACAAAGAGAACAACACGCAAAAAATGCGTGTTGTTGGAGTGAAGCAGCCTGTAGCATATTGTAATAATTTCTGTGGGTTATCGAGTCAATTCTAAACAAGGAATTGCATTTCGCAAATGGGCAAATTCTGTTTTAAAAAAATACATACTGGAAGGATACGCTGTAAATAATAATCGTATTACACAACTTGGAGAGGTAATACGGATTATGAAACGTACAGAGGATAGTCTTGATGCAAAACAGGTATTGTCAGTTATAGAAAAATACAGTACCGCTTTAGATTTGTTGGATGAGTACGATCATCAAACAATGGGGCGACCAGAGGGAAATGGTGCCACATATGTGCTTACTTATGAGGAATGTAAGCACGTAATTGACAGCATGAAATTTGGAAATGAATCTGCGATTTTTGGAAATGAAAAAGATGATTCATTTAAGGGAAGTATTGGAAATATATATCAGAGTTTTGGCGGACAAGATGTCTACCCATCGCTGGAAGAAAAAGCAGCGAATCTCTTATATTTTGTAACAAAAAATCATAGTTTTTCAGATGGAAATAAGCGAATAGCAGCGGCAATGTTTTTGTACTTTCTTGATAAAAATGGAGTACTATTTGTGGATGGAAAGAAGATGATTGCTGATCATACGTTGGTCGCATTGACCATTATGATTGCGGAGTCTAAACCTGAAGAGAAAGAAATGATGATTAGTGTAATAATGAACTGCATAGCATAGGAAGAATTGACAGATTCCGGTATGAAGTCATTGCAGTTTAACAGAATAAGTTTTATTCAGAGCATCGGTCAGAAATGGCTGGTGCTTTTTGTGTGCTTAAAAATAGGAGGTGTGGCAGTATGTATCCTGTATCAAATGCTTTCCTGCAGGCGGTGCAGGAGAATACCAGAAGTTATTACTGGACAGGGAAAATTACGACAACGGGCGGTGCTGTACATGAGTTTGGATATGAAGATATTGTCAAAGGCAGTGGTTACATCTCCTGCCAGTGTTGTGGAAATACAGAGATTGAACTGGGGACAGTCTATGCTGCAGAGATGGGGATTACGCTGTTTTCTCAGATAGACAGATACACATTAGAGGATGCGAAGGTAGAGCTGTTTTATCATTTTAAGCTTGCGGATGGTTCTTATGAGAAGATTCCGATGGGAGTCTTTGAAGCCATTGAAGCAAACCGACTGGCGTAATGTCTGGAACTGAAAGCCTATGATTACATGCTTTGATTCGAGAAGAATTTCAATGGATTTGAGACGATTGGTGTGGCGTATGATTTTCTGGCATTGTGCTGCAAAGCATGCAAGGTGGAGATGGCACAGACGCAGGAAGAAATCAGTGCCATGCCGAATGCAGATATATTTCCATAAACGAGAAAGGACGATGGGATAGAACAGACGTACTTCATATCGACTCGTGCCACGTGGAGACTATCTATTTGTTGTCGAAAAAATAACCAGTTTAAGTGAGCTTAAGGGTATTTTTTGTTGAAATTTGTGCATGGCAGAGTACAGTACTGTATGCCGAAATTTATGTAAAATTTTGTTGGTATTTAGAGTTTTAATTCTTATAATATTAATATGGAAAAATGGTATTGAAAAGAAAAGGATATGTTGGAAAAGAAAAAGTTGGAGGATATTATGAAACAGGCAATTGTAAATTTTTGCAAAGCAATGGATACAGGATTATTTTTGTTAGATATGCCGACTGGATTTGGAAAAACATATAGTGTACTTGATTTTATGGTTGACAATTACGATTCGCCTGAATTCAAGGATAAGAAGATTTTTTTTGTTACAACCCTTAAGAAAAATTTACCAGATAAGGAGTTACGAGAGCATTTTGCAAAGCGTGGTAAGGCAGGAGATTACGATAAATACTGTCTGCGGATAGATGCCAATGTAGATATGGTTGTGGAAAAATTGGAGGAACTATATCGTGCAAGAAAAATCCCACCGACAATTACAATGAAGCAAGAATTTAAGGATTTACATGGTTCAGTAAAATTATTAAACGAATATGGAGATAAAAAGTGTGAATTAAAAGGAACCAGTAGGGACATTATAAATGTTTTGTGTAAGAGCGCAGAAGATGTTATTCGCAAGCAGCAGGAAGGTGCTTTTCGCAGAGTGATAGAAAGCGAACTAAAGCAGTTCAAGACACCAAAGGAAAAGTTAAAGAATATTGCTAATAATCCGGATTATCAATGGATAGGAGAATTATATCCGGCAGTATATACGAGAGAAAAAAGGATATTTTTTATGTCGATTGACAAATTTTTCTTGGGGAACACTACAATTATTGAACCTACATATAGTTTTTTTAATAATGATATTACAAAAAATGCAATTATTTTTATAGACGAGTTTGATGCAACGAGAGACAGATTGCTTAATCAGATCATAAGAAGAGGATTAGAAAATCATATTGATTATTTAGGCTTGTTTTATCGTGTATATGCATCTTTGAATACTAGAGAGTTTCCGGCAGAGCTTACTACTGCATCAAAGTTACAACAAGAATATCTTGATGAACATAAAAATGCGAAAAATCCTGTGGGAATTATAGAAGGATTTGGTGACGTGTTTGATGAAACATATAAACATTATGCCATGCAGTATAGTTTCAAAATAGAAGAAGATAGTAGGGGCGATAGAAGTCGTAATTTTATTTTTAATGATTTACAGTTTCATTCGATATTTGAGGGAGAAAATGCTTTTATTGATATAAATACCGATTTGAAGGCAAGACAGAACTGGTTGCGTTTTACAAAAAGAAGGCCAACAGAGAAAGCTGGAGGCGTGTTAAGTTTGCTTGCCAGTGTTAAGGGTTGCTTGACTTATTTTCAGAATGGAATAAGAAATCTTTCATTTAATTATAAGAATCATAAAAATGAGGATGAAAGGTCGAGAGATGATGATTATACGCTTGAGAATGCAATCGAGTCAGTGTTGACAGAGTTTCATTTATCAAGAGAACAGATAAGGTATTTAAAGCCTATCGTAATGGGAGACCAGGTAAAGTCGAAGAAAGACAAAAAAGACTGCAATGGGAAAATGTCATTAAAGTATTTTGACTGTTCTGTTTATAATAGAGGATTTCGCTATTATGACTTTATAGATGATCCAAATCACAGTATGCGTTCGGAAATTCAGCTATTTGATTTCCAGGATTCGCCAGAGCGTATTTTACTTCATTTATCTGAAAAGGCTAAAGTTATAGGAATTTCCGCTACAGCAACACTTGATACGGTTATTGGTAATTATGATTTGGAATATCTTCAAAGGATGTTGCAGGATAAATTTTATGTGATGCCAGAATCAGATAAGCGTAGATTGCAGGAGTCTTTCCGGACATTTGTTGCAAATTATGATAAAGTGAATATTCATGTGGAACCAGTTTTTTGTAGCGCAGATGATAGAGCTGAATTGGCAGAGATATTTGATGGAAACGAAGCATTTATAAATATGTATGCGGAAAAATTAACAACAACGTTTGAAGGTGTTGAATATGCAAAGAATAACTTTATACGTGTCGTAAAAGTTATGAAGTTGTTTATCTTAAATGATTCGGTTAAATCTTTCTTGTGTCTTACTAATAAATTGCCACAGGAGAATAAAGGTCTCTTTGATATTAAATTGTTAGAGGATTTTGCAGACGCTATTATTAAGCTTTATGGTATCAAGGGATTAAAAGGTAAAAATCTGTTATATAGCATAAACAGTGAAGGTTATGATGCTAAGCGTGCGAAGGTTATTCAGAGATTGTCAAATGGGGAAAAGCTCTTTGTTATATCTTCTTATAATACAGTTGGTGCAGGACAAAATTTACAATATAAAGCACCGGTAAATGCTATGATCGTGGCAGTTAATAATTATGATAGAGGGGATATGGAAAAGGACTTTGATTGCATATACTTGGAGAAGCCGACGAACCTTTTGGTGAATGTGGATAGCAAGAAGGGAATTGAGGCTGAGGATTTAATTCGTTTTGTATATCAAATGGAATTTTTGATGGAGAGAGGTGAAGTTTCTCGTAAAGATGGTATTGCAGTAATCAAAGATGCTTTTATATGTTTCAACGGTGGACATACTTTTTCTGGGAAGAAGGGAGAGCCATATAAAACAGACTCAGTAAATAACTTTGCGATTCGTACATTAATACAGGCAGTAGGAAGAATATGCAGAACTGGTCTTAAGAATCCAGACATATATATTTATGTGGATGATACAATTCTAAGAGATTATGATTTGTCTAGTGTGGAACAACGAATGTTGAATCCTGAATTTGCGGAATTAGTTAAAGTGGGTAAAGCATATTTTAATGGTCAGGCAAATGAAAATCTGGATGTTGCTGTAATGGAAAATCGTGCCGGAATATTAGCATTAAAGGCAATGCAGATTATAAATGAGCTTAAGCGTAATTGGACTGATGATAGCATAGACTATTGGAAAGCATTACGTGAGCTTTGTCTTATGAGACCTACCCTAAGCAGAAAAAATGTTGAGCATAATTCGCAATATCAGCTTGTATATATGTGTGCACCGGGAGAAATTACAGCCTATTCTTATGAACAAGAAGGTGACTATAATAAGAACATAAATATCAAGTTTGACGGTAGCCTTCCTCAAAAGATGTCAGAGGATGAGGTGCATTTGAAAGAGATTATGCAAATTCCGGGAGTGAAAGAACTATTTGAAAAGCATGGATATGCAACGAGCTTTGTTCCAAATGAATTTATATTGACACCACCTATGTTTAATAATATTTACAAAGGTGCGTTAGGCGAAGTTGTTGGTAAATATATTCTAGAGCAATATGCAGGAGTAACGTTACAGGAAATGTCGCCAGAGCATTTTGAATTGTTTGATTATACACTAGGTAATGGTGTCTATGTGGATTTTAAGTTGTGGAAAGAAACCATGACAGTATCTGCGGAGGAAGAAAAGAAAAATATTCAGGCGAAGTTGGATAAGTGTGGAGGAAAGAGGGCAGTAATAATCAATATTATGCTTGATCACAATATGCAAATTACGTCTAGTGGTAATGGTAGAATTATTGAGATACCATATTTATATCGGTTGGATAGAAAAGAAATAGGAATTGAAATTATAGAAAAAATAAATCGGGAGGGATATTTGCAGTGAGTATAAAGAAACTTTATTCAAATGAACTCCTAGCTTCATTTGAATATTCTAATATAGATAGAGATTATGATTTTTATTATGTTACAACATCAGACAAGTATATAAAAAGTGGAGCCGCTTTTTTGGATATTGATGATATAAAGATATCAGCTCTTCAATTTGAAAGTGGGAAGAGTTTTTTGGTTATGCTTCCTAAAAACTCTACTTCCAGAGCTGAGTTTGTACGTTTATTGAATGAAAAAGAAGATGGAGATAGCTTGTCTATAAAATCTATGACAAGTTGCAGCATTCCGGAGCATTTATTGACACAATTATTTTTGAATGCGCTAACGAGTCCGATTGATGAAATGATATCTTTTAATAATCTGTCTGGGAAATTATTGTGCTTTCGACCTTCATGGATAAATAAAGACAAGGAAAATTTTATTTGGGGTATGCAGTGCCTTGAAGTAAAAGTTGGTAATGATATGTGCGTCAAATTGGTAGCACATAGGATGACAGCACTGGCACTTAAGAAGCAAATGAAATTTGAAAAAAGAAAGCTACAGGATTATCCACAATATGAGTTCAGTTATAACAATAATACCTTAAAACGAGTATCTAATGAAAATAAGAACCGTAGAGAGAATTTTATTATTAAACCTGTAGATGGTGAAAGAGGTAGTATTACATTTTTTGATTTTACGAATTATGAAACTTTTTCTTGTACTAAGATGGGTGTTTTATATGATATTTTTAATGCTTTACATGATGAGTTTGGTAAGTATATTCATGTGAAGTTTAAGGAATACAATATTGATAAAGTTTTGGAATATAAGCGTACATCGTTGGAATTATATAAGGATGTTGTTAAAAAGGAAATTTTAAATTCTGGAATTAACATAGTGGACGTTATACAGTCTGAAACTTCTGAAGATTATTTGCAGGATGTGGCTGACGAAATCAAGAAAATTATTCCAGAGGTAAAATGCAGTGTTGGAAAAAGATTATCAAAGAAGAAGTTTAATGTACGATATATACACGATAAATCTTTCTATTTAGATTCGGAAATAGATGCACATCAAGAAAACATGGAGAATTATGTTGTTCAGCATATTACAGTTGAGAATTTTAAACACCAGTCATCGGCGGCAGTTTATAATATTCTGAAAGAGCTTGTTATTAAGAAGGACATTGCTAATGGCAAAATCACATTAGTGGATTGGAGTAAATATGGATATAAATCCGACTGGCTATTTGGCGTAGTTGCAGAAGGCGTATATTATTTCATGACTATTCATCCGGACGGCTTATTTAAAATTGAAGCATTGAAACGAAATCTTTTTACTATGACAGAGTATGATAAATACATGGATTATTTCGGTTTGAATGAAGAGAATAAAAATGATTATAGAGGTGTTATAGGTTTAGTAAAAGATGCAGAGGGTAATATTAATCTTATAAAGGATACCAATATGTATTCTATGCCTGATTATACTGCAATGGGTGATATTCTTAAGAATGTAGCTAGTGAAGGAAGATTTCCAGGAAAAGACGTGGTAACTTGGCTTCGAGCAGTAATGAATATAACAGATAAAATAAAAGTACAGGCAGAATTGGATATCGTTATCCCACATATCGACGTGAATACAGAATACACGAAATCCGATATAATGGGATTATTCAAAGGAATTGCCACAAAAAAAGAAGTAGTGCGGTATGTATTTGAAAATACAGGAAGTATGCTATATTCGTATCTTCGTGGAGAAGAAGAAAGACGAGAGTATCTTTCTGGAAACATAGATATTAACTATTTTGACTATGATGATACGTATGCAAAATATTCAGTTGGCGAAATTGGTAATGGAATGAAGTATACAATTGAGAGAGCCAGTGTAGTGCGTGAGATACAGGCGGTAGAAGGTGGAAAGCTAATTTTTAAGAAATTACTTCCACTTATGGGAGTAGAGTTTGTAAGGTATGGAATGTTAACTGTTGTTCCGTTTCCGTTTAAGTATTTACGGGAATATATTGTGAAAAAGGAACAGCTCTAAAAGAACATTGACAGAAATATCAGGTTAACAGATTTATGAATTGATGGTAAAATAGAGCAAGAAATCTATAAAGAAAACATCAATACGAGGAGAAATCTAAATGAAAAAATGCAGAATTACAGTAAAGAGAAATTCCTGTTACAAAGACCTGATGGAACAATATGAGAATCCCATTTCTAATGCCTGTGACATGAAGGAAGGGCAGGTTTTTATCGCCAACGGCTGGAAGAAACCGGATAATTTTTGTGACAGTGCATGGGACAGTATCTCTCCTTTTGTCATGACACTGGCACACGGAGGAGAAAATTTTTATAATGGCTGGATGAAGAATAAAAAATCTGCAATGATTTCCTGCAATGATGGATTTCGTCCGGTGAGCTTTTTTATTGAAGCTTTGGAAGAAGATGCAGATTAAAAATACAATTTTTTTGCTAAAATACAGTCAGTTGCGTAATTGTAAAGCATAGTTGGTAGTATGCAACTGCAAAATTATGTATATTTTTCCTATCAAAAGTCTGTTAAGATGAAAAAGAAGGACTGTAAAGGAGGAAGAAGATGATATTAGCAGATAAAATTGTAAATTTGAGAAAAAGAGCAGGTTGGTCGCAAGAGGAGCTTGCAGAAAAAATGGGAGTCAGCCGTCAGTCAATATCAAAGTGGGAAGGTGCACAATCAGTTCCTGATATGAACAGAATTTTAAAACTTTCGGAAGTATTTTGTGTAAGTACGGATTATCTGCTTCGGGATGATATAGAAGAAGTGCCTTGCATAGTAAATCCTTTAGAAGAAGCTGAACCGCTAGAAGACAGTAAGGGAGAAACATTAATAAAAGTATCTCTGGAGACGGCAAATGAATATTTAGAGTATTGTAAAAAAAGTTCATTTTCTGTTGCAGCAGGAGTCATGCTTTGTATTCTATCGCCGATTTTATTAATATATTTGGCTGCGGCAGGAGAAATGAAAAAAATTCCTCTCACAGAAGATCAAGGGGCAATGGTAGGGCTGATTGTAATGTTTTGTATAGTGGCAGCTGCAGTGGTTATTTTTATTGTTAATGGACATAAAGGTGAGCCATACGAGTTTTTGGAAAAAGAACCTTTGGATACGGAATATGGAATTGATGGTATGGTTCGCAATAAAATGAAAAAATATGAAAAAGCACATATTATGGAATTTTCAACAGGTGTAGTGCTTTGTATTATTTCCTGTATTCCGATTTTTCTTGTACAGCTTTTTTATGGAGATGATGATTTTCTTTCTGTAATAGCGGTAGGTGTATTGCTTATGTTGGTGGCTATAGGAGTATTTTTTATAGTCAGAACATCGATTATTTGGGATGGATATCAGGCCTTGTTAGAAGAAGGAGATTATACAAGAATTGCAAAGCGGCGAGAAAAAAGTATTGGAAATATTTACTGGGCTATTGTTGTAGCATTATATCTTTTCATTAGTTTTGTCACTATGAAATGGGGTATTACCTGGGTGATTTGGCCGGTTGCCGGAATTTTATATAGTGTGGTGGCAGTAATCTATGGCAACTATTGCGTTGGAAAAGAAAAGAGGTAAAAATGAATATACAGATTTTTGGTACAAAGAAGTCCTTCGACTCTAAAAAAGCAGAGCGTTATTTTAAAGAACGTGGAATAAAATATCAATTTATTGACATGAAAGAAAAGGGTATGAGTAAAGGTGAACTACAATCTGTTTGTCAGGCAGTGGGTGGATTAGAATCTTTGGTTGATAAGGAATGTAAGGATAAAGATGCTCTGGCGCTGATTAAGTATATTGCAGAGGAAGACAGAATGGAAAAGATTCTGGAAAATCAGAAGGTAATAAAGCTTCCTGTTGTGAGAAACGGCAAACAGGCAACTGTGGGATATGTGCCGGATATATGGAAAAACTGGAAATAAGAAAATACATAAGAGGAAAAGAAAATGGTAAAATCGATTGTAAAAGATATCTTCTTTTTAGCACAGAAATCAGAACCTGCCACAAAGGAAGATTTACATATAGGACAGGATCTTGAGGATACGTTGGCGGCAAACAGAGAACGTTGCGTAGGTATGGCTGCAAATATGATTGGAGTAAAGAAAAATATTATCATTATCAATATGGGATTTGTCGATGTGCTGATGTTTAATCCGGTGATTGTCAAAAAAGATACCCCTTATGAAACAGAAGAAGGGTGTCTGTCATTGGAAGGTGTAAGACCTGCGGTGCGTTTTCAGAATATTGAAGTAGAATATTATGATAAAAACTGGAAAAAGCAAAGACAGAAGCTGACAGGATGGACAGCACAGATTTGCCAGCATGAGATAGACCATTTAGATGGAATAATTATCTAGTGTAAAAAAAGCTTTTCATGTATAGTTCTTCTTTATTTTTGGAAAAATAAACTATTATTTTTCACGGAGGAACGTTATGAAAAGCTTTTTTTATGGATGGTATTTTAAGTGTCAGTCGGATACCCAAACATTTGCGGTAATACCGGCAATACATCAAGGAAAAAACGGAAGAACTTGTTCTATTCAGATAATTACAGATACAGAGGTTCAAAAAATTGCTTTTTCTTCAGAAAATTTTTGCAAAAGAAAGAAGAGCTTATTTATAGGAAAAAATCAATTTGGGCAGAAGGGTATTCGGTTGGATATAGATACAGAAGACTTGAAAATAAAGGGTGTATTGAAATTTCGTCAAATGTCACCTTTAAAATACAATATTATGGGGCCGTTTGTCTGTATGCCTTTTATGGAGTGCAGACATCAAGTATGGAGTATGAGACATCTTGTAAGTGGTAAGATTTCTGTAAATAAGAAAGAATACCTTTTTTCAGATGATTTGGGATATTGGGAGGGAGATGAAGGGTATTCTTTTCCTCATAAATATGTGTGGACACAGTGTTTTTTTAAAGAAGGTTCCATTATGTTAGCAGTAGCGGATATTCCAATGTTTGGGATACATTTTACGGGGATTATAGGTGTGGTTTTATGGGAAGGAAAAGAATATAGAATTGCAACTTATTTTGGGGCAAAGGCTTCTGAGATAAAAAACAGAACTGTGAAGGTGGTGCAGAGAGGACTGAAACTGGAGGCACAGCTCTTGGAAGATACAGGATACCAACTTCAAGCGCCTGTAAATGGAAGTATGGTAAGGCATATTCGAGAAAGCGTCACCTGTCATGCACACTATAAATTCGTGAAATCAGGGGTAACACTTTTTGATTTTGAAACAAAAACGGCTTCTTTCGAATATGAATATGGAAAATAGAAATAAACTATGATACAATATCCAGTGTTTTGACAGACAGAAGAAAGGAAATGAGAGGTGAACAAGTTGGCTTTGGATAAGAAGGAGAAAGCCATCGAGCTTCAGGGTATTACAAAAACATTTGGAAGTGTGGTTGCCAATGACCACATCAATCTTGAAGTTCGCAGAGGAGAAATTCTGGCATTGCTTGGAGAAAATGGTTCAGGAAAAACAACGTTGATGAATATGATTTCCGGTATTTATCATCCTGATGAGGGAACCATTAAAATCAACGGCAAAGAAGTAACCATCAATTCCCCAATCGATGCAGGAAAATTGGGGATTGGTATGATACATCAGCATTTTAAGCTGGTGGATGTTTTTTCAGCCATGGATAATGTTGCCATGGGAATGGAAGGGAAAAGAGTAAAGCCAAAAGAATTAAAGGAAAAATTGACAAAACTGACAGAAAAATACGGACTTGAAGTAGAGCCGGAGAAAAAAATATATAATATGTCAGTCAGTGAAAAACAGACAGTTGAAATTTTAAAAGTGCTGTATAGAAATGCAGATATTTTGATTTTAGATGAGCCTACTGCTGTACTTACACCACAGGAAACGAAAAAATTGTTCCGTATTTTGCGAAAAATGAAAGAACAGGGCAGCGCTATTATTATCATTACACACAAGCTGAATGAAGTTATGGAAATCAGTGACAGAGTTACAATTTTAAGAAAAGGACAGAGTGTGGAAACGGTAAATACCAGTGAAACCAACGAAAAACAGCTGACAGAGCTGATGGTAGGACGTCCGGTAACTCTGGAAATTCAAAGACCGCAGTGTGAAAATGTATTTACACGACTGAAAATTGTAGATTTGTCTGTAAAGGCAGCAGATGGAAACATGGCTGTAAAGGACTTAAATCTGGAAATTAAAGCTGGGGAAATACTGGGAGTTGCCGGTGTGGCAGGAAGCGGACAGAAAGAACTTTGCGAGAGTATTGCAGGACTTATTCCGGTGCAGGCAGGAGCAATTTTACATAACAAGGAAAATATTGTAGGAAAAACACCGAGAGAAATTGCAAATCTGGGTATCAGTCTGGGCTTTGTTCCAGAAGACCGTCTTGGTATGGGACTTGTAGCTTCTATGGGAATGGTAGACAATATTTTATTAAAAACTTACGATAAAACAAAGGGAATTTTCATAGACAGAAAGCCGGCAAGAAAGATGGCAGAAGACTTAGTAGAAAAACTAGGTGTAGTAACACCAAGTGTAGATACACCGGTTCGTCTTATGTCTGGTGGTAATGTGCAAAAAGTTCTTCTGGGAAGAGAAATTGAGTCCAATCCTTCTGTATTGGTAACAGCATATCCAGTACGTGGTTTAGATATCAATTCTTCTTATACTATTTATGATTTGTTAAATGAGCAGAAGAAAAAAGGTGTTGCAGTGCTGTTTATTGGTGAAGACTTAGACGTTCTTTTACAGATTTCTGACAGAATTATGGTTATGTGTCATGGAGAAGCAATTGGCGTTGTAGATGCCAAGAGCACAACAAAAGAAGAACTGGGCCTTATGATGGCTGGTAAGAAGAAGGGGGATGCATAAAATGGAAAATATGAAGAAAAAAGAGCCTCTCATTCGTATTGAAAAAAGAAGCGAGAGAACTCACAATCAGATTATGCGCCTTCGTTTGCTTTCTGTATTATTAGCTATTGTAGCAGGCGGTTTGTTCATCCTTTTTATTGGATATAATCCGTTTTCCGTATACGGAACCATTGTTTCGGGAGCGTTCCGCAGTACCATGGCATTTCAGGCTACCATTAAGCTTATGGTACCGCTCTTAATTCCGGCATTGGGTATTACTTTGGCGTTTAAAATGCGTTTCTGGAATATCGGTGCAGAAGGACAGATTATTATGGGAGCAATTTTTGCTACCTATTTTGCTCTGTTTTGCTGGGATTTTCCACACTGGCTTTTGATGATTTGCATGTTCCTTGCAGGCATGCTGGGTGGTGCATTATGGGGACTTATCCCTGCATTTTTCAAAGCCAAATTTAATACAAATGAAACATTATTTACTCTGATGCTGAATTATATTGCATTGTATTTAATCTCCTTTTTGCGTGACGGCCCGTGGCAGGACCCGAATTCTTCAGGATTTCCGAAAATTGCGAAATTCGGAGAAGCAGCGCAGCTTGATAAGATTTTCGGTGTTCATGCGGGCTGGCTGATTGGATTGATTTTAGTTGTAATTGTTTATATTTATCTGAAATATACAAAACAGGGATATGAAATCAGTGTAGTTGGAGAAAGTCGTGCAACTGCTAATTATGCGGGTATGAATTATAAGAAAATTGTACTTCGTACAATGGCATTTTCAGGAGGTATCTGTGGTATTGCCGGTATGGTACAGGCAAGTGGTTCTGACTTGACACTGACAACCTCTGTAGCAGGTGGTGTAGGTTTTACTGCAATTATCGTAGCATGGCTGGCACAGTTAAATCCTGTAGGTATTTTAGTTGTATCTTTCTTATTTGCAGTATTGGAAAAAGGAAGTACCGTTATGCAGTCAGCTCATGGATTATCTGCATATTCTGCGGATGTTCTTCAGGGAATTATACTTTTCTTTGTACTTGGATGTGAATTTTTTGTACGCTATAAATTTGTCACACGTAAGAAAGGAGGAAAAGCATAATGGATTTTTTTGTAAACTTTTTTGTGGCCGCGGTATTGGCAGGAACTCCTATTTTATTCGGTATTGTAGGTGAAATTATCAATGAAAAAGCAGGACACTTAAATCTGGGTGTAGAAGGAATGATGTCTATAGGAGCTGTAGCCGGATTTGTAGTAGGTTATTGGACAGACAACTTGTTTTTCGCTCTTGTGGCAGCTTTTGTAGCAGGAATGCTTTCTGCTCTGATTTATGCGGTTCTTACAGTAACTTTCATGGCAGATCAGAATGTTACAGGTCTTACCCTTACTGTTTTTGGAATTGGATTTAGTAATTTTGTAGGAGATTTTGTAAGAGAAGAAAGTGGAAGCACATCTTTAAAGCTTCCGGAAAACATTTTGGAAAGCCTTGGCAAAGTAGAAATTCCGGTACTTACAGATATTCCGGTTATTGGAAAAATGTTTTTTAACTATAATATTTTTGTTTATATTGGAATTGTGGTTGCTATTTTAGCTGCTATTTATCTCCATAAAACAAAAGCAGGTTTAAATATCCGTGCTATTGGAGAAAATCCGGCAGCAGCAGATGCAGCAGGAATTCCGGTAACAAAATTGAAATACATTAATCTGATGCTGGGCGGTGGTATCTGTGCCATAGGAGGTGCATACTGTTCCATGATTATCTGTAATGGTGTATGGGTAACAAGCTGTGTAAATGGTTTGGGATGGATTGCAGTTGCTCTTGTTATTTTTGCTATGTGGGACCCAAATAAAGCAATTATTGCAGCAGTGGTATTCGGTGGATTTAGTGTATTGAAATACTATGTGCCACAGGTTATCCCAAGCTCTGTTTTCGATATGATACCGTTTATCATGACAATTTTAGTGCTGATTATTACTTCTATGCGTTCTTCAAAGGAGAATTCTCAGCCAAAATCCTGTGGTGTAAATTATTTCCGTGAAGAAAGATAGGGAATGTGATGTCTACAAAATCAAGACTTCTGGAACTTTTAGAACAGAATAGAGGGAAATATCTGTCAGGAAATGAGCTGGCAAAGATGTTGGATGTTTCCAGAACTGCTGTATGGAAAGGAATGAAAAGCCTGCAGCAGGAGGGATATTCCATTACAGCAGTAACCAACAAAGGATATCTGCTGGAAGAAGACAATAATATTTTGTCGGAGGAAGCGGTTCGGTTGCAACTTAAAAATACAGAGGTGCTGGTAGAGGTATGGAAAGAAATTGCGTCTACCAATCAGCGAATGAAACAGTTGGCAGTGGAAAAAAAGCTTCCCCATGGCTCTGTGGTGATAGCTCAGCTACAAACAGAGGGAAAAGGAAGAAAGGGAAGAAAATTTTATTCGCCCAAAGATAGTGGGTTGTATTTGAGTGTTCTTCTATATCCCGAAAAAACAGCTCAGAAAAGCTTGGAAATTACAGCAGCAGCGGCTGTAGCTGTCTGCAAGGCTGTAGAAAATTGCTGTGGTGTTTTTCTGGGAATTAAATGGGTAAACGATTTATATTTGGAAAATAAAAAAGTATGTGGAATTCTCACAGAAGCAGTGACAGATTTTGAAACAGGAGATATTGAATTTGTAGTTGTGGGAATAGGATTGAATTTATATGAGCCCACAGGAGGCTTTCCAAAAGAGTTGAAAGAAAAAGCAGGAGCAATTTTACCGGATGGACAGAAAGTTGATAAAAACAAACTGGTAGGTGAACTTGTGAATCAGTTGCTTTTGGAAACAGAAAAATCAGGAATTCCACAAGAATACATTAGCAGAAATATTGTTCCGGGGAAGAAAATCCAGATTATTTTTGGAGAAACCAAACGGGAAGTGATTGCCAAAGAAATACTTTCTGATGGAAAGCTGCTGGCAATTAATGAGAAAGATGAAGAAGAAATTTTTCCTTCGGGAGATGTTTCTGTAAGATGGTAAATGAATATGGCTGTTGTAGGGAATATATAAGTTGTATGTTTCTTACAACAGCTTTTTATGTAATAAAAAAATGTTCAAGATAATTGACAATGTATTTAATATGTAATAATATATTTAATATAAAGAAAGGAGTGCATTGATTATGAAAAATGTTACAACCAGCATCCGAATAGATAGTAATACAAAACAGGCAGCAACAGAGCTATTAAATGAGTTAGGACTTGACTTGAGCAGTGCAGTAAATATTTTTTTGAAACAGGTTGTCTTGCAAGGAGGATTACCATTTCAAGTAAAATATCCTCAATATAAACCAGAAGTGCTTGCAGCTATGGAAGAAGCAGAAGCTTTGAGCAAAAATCCAAATACAAAAAAATATTCAAGTTTCTCTGAAGCATTAGAGGATATGGATATATGATGTATGATTTAATTTTAACGGGAAAGTTTAAAAAGAGTTTAAAGCTCGCCAAAAAAAGAGGACTAAATATTAGTTTATTAGAAGAAGTAGTAAATATACTTCAAAGTGGAGAAGAACTTGATAAAAAATATCGTGACCATGAGTTGAAAGGAAAATATAAAAATTTTCGTGAATGTCATATACAACCAGATTGGCTGCTTATTTATCTGATCGAGAATGATATTTTGACGCTTACATTAGTTGATACGGGAACACATGCGGATTTGTTTAATATGTAAGAAATATATTTTGAAAATAATGGAAAGGGACTGGCGCAATAATTTGCAAGAAGTCCCTTTTGCCTTTATTTGTGTTTTTTTGAACGTAAAAATCCATGACAGAAAATCTGCACTGCCAGAATTCCGATAAGAGCCCCTGTACTGTCAATTAGTACATCTTTTTTTGAAGGTCCTCGACCTGCTACAAAGGATTGGTGAAATTCATCTGTGCAGGCAAATCCCACGCAAAACAGTCCCGCTAACAGGAATAGGAGAAAACCTCTCACACCATATACATAGAGAGGAAAAGAAACACAAAGAGCCAGAATACAGTATTCTGTCATGTGAGCAAGCTTTCTTACAGGGTGTTCAATTCGGTCTGTATAGATTTGCTTTTCATTTTCTGTCAGATTTTTATTTAAAATCTTGTCTGCAACCGATACAATTTGATAACTGATTTCATGGCTGAGACTTCCAGACTCTGTACCGGTTTGACCGGAAAAGCTGAAAATCATATACATAACAGCAAGTGCCGGTAAAAAAGACAAAGGTTTGAGACAATAGATGATAAATTTTTTCATGAAAAAACTCCTTTCATAAAGATTTTAAAAGAGTATCACTTTTTTTCGTATTTGTAAAGTGTGGAAGGATACGTTTTTGTGTTGGAAAACAGGACAAGATAGAGTATAATCAAAATATAAAATGCGAAAGAAAGGAAAATTTCATGAGTTTAGCAGATGATTTATTTATCCGAATGTGTCAGGATATTTTGGAAAATGGCACAGATACCCAAGGAGAAAAGGTTAGACCAAAATGGGAAGACACAGGAGAATATGCATATACAATTAAGAGATTTGGCGTGGTAAACCGCTATGACTTACGGAAAGAATTTCCGGCATTGACACTGAGAAAGACAGCTTTAAAAACCTGCATGGATGAAATTCTTTGGATTTACCAGAGAAAATCCAATAATATCCATGATTTAAACGGACATATATGGGATGCATGGGCAGATGAAGATGGTTCTATCGGTACTTGTTACGGAGATGTGGTAGGAAGAAAATTTCTTTATAAAGGTGAAGAAACAGACCAGATGGATTATGTTTTAAAACAGCTGAAGGAAAATCCATACAGCAGAAGAATTATGACAAATCTATATCAGTTTGAATATCTTCACAGTGGCGCTTTAGATCCTTGTTGTTATAGTATGACCTATAATGTAACCAAAGAAAAAGACAGTGAAAAATTAGTGTTGAACGGAGTGCTGAACCAGCGTTCACAGGATATTCTGGCAGCAAATAACTGGAACGTATGCCAGTATGCGATTTTGCTAATGATGGTTGCACAGGTAAATGATATGATACCGGGAGAATTGGTTCATGTCATTGCAGATGCTCATATTTATGACAGACATGTGCCGGTTATTCAAGAACTGATTAAGAGAGAGACATTTCCGGCGCCAAAAGTACGGTTAAATCCGGAAGTAAAAGATTTTTATCAGTTTACCACAGATGATTTAATTGTGGAAAATTATCAGGCAGGACCGCAGATTAAAGATATACCAATCGCAGTATAAGGAGGAATGGAAAATGAATTTAATTGTAGCAGTAGATAGAAATTGGGGAATAGGAAAGGACAATAAGCTTTTAGTAAGTATTCCTGCAGATATGAAGTTTTTCCGTACCACAACAACAGGAAAAGTGGTTATTTTAGGAAGAAAGACATTGGAAACATTTCCTAACGGACTTCCTTTGAAAAACAGAGTGAATATTGTACTTACACGAGATAAAAATTATAAAGTTAAAGATGCCATTGTTCTTCATAGTGTAGAAGAAGTTTTAGAAGAAATAAAAAAATATGATGCAGAAGACTTATATGTTATTGGCGGAGACAGTATTTATAAACAGTTTTTGCCATATTGTGATAAAGCTCATGTGACAAAAATTGATTTTGCTTATGAAGCAGATGCTTTTTTTCCTAATCTGGATGAGATGCCGGAGTGGAAGGTGACAGAAAGAAGCGAAGAACAGACCTATTTTGATATTGAGTATGAATTTTTAACTTACGAGAAAAAATAGGAACTGTTGTATTAGGGAGTATTTAGGAATATCTATACATTTTTAGCGAATTTGTTGAGCACGCTTTGAGATTGCAAACTCAAAGTGAGCGCAGACTGAGCGCAAAATGTATAGATATTCCTTATATGTACTTAAAATGACAGCTTCTTATCAATACTGAATTTCCATCACTCGCAAAATCCCCGGAACTTCATACTCTCTTTTTCCTGCACCTACGCCGATTTTATTAATCTGAAAGATTTCCGGCAGAGTATAAGAAGTTGTAATTGCAGCAGCAATTGCAGCGCCGGTAGGTGTTACAAGCTCTCCCTGTACAGGCAGGATAGACAGAGGAAGCTTATGCGTACATACAATATTAGAAGTAGCTGGAACAGGAATAGGAAGAATTCCATGCTGACAGCGAATTGTGCCCTGTCCTTCTTTTAATACAGGCAGAAAAACTTCTTCATATCCCAGAAAATCCATGCAGATTGCAAATGCGGCAATATCAACAATAGAGTCTACGGCTCCTACTTCGTGAAAATGTACCTGTTCTTTTGGAACACGATGAGCACGGGCTTCTCCTTCGGCAAGAATTTCAAAAATTTTAGAAGCCATGGCTTTTGCACCTGCTGTCATAGAGCTATTTTCTAAAATCGTAAGAATGTCTGGCAAGCTCCGATGTTCATGATGAAGTGTATGGGCGCTGTGTTGATGCTCATGTTCGTGATGGCACTCTGCATGGCTGTGTTCATGGTTGTCACCATGGAGGTATTCCATATCATGGTCGTGATTTTCGTGTTCTTTATCTAACAAAACGTTGAAGTCACAGGCAGCAATGCCTGATTTTTCCACTTCTGAAATTTCAATTTTATATCCGGAAAGTTTTAAGCTGTCTAAGGTGTCTAAAAGCATTTTTTTATCCGCACCCAAGTCAAGCAAAGCAGCCACAGACATATCTCCGCTAATTCCTGATGCACAGTCAAAATAAAGTGCTTTTTTCATAATAAAGTCCTCCTGATGTTATTTTCGGTTTCTCGGCACTTTGCCGCAGGTATCCCTTTTGGCTATGTAATAAGGCAGCACTGTTTTTAAAGGAATACGGTGTCCGCCGGTGATGCGGTCAATAAGAATTTTTGCTGTCATTCTGCCCATTTCTTCTAAAGGAATATGGACGGTGGTAAGCATTGGTGAAAGATATTGAGCTGTTTCAATGTCGTCTACACCAATTACAGAAATATCTTCGGGAATACGGTAGCCATGCTCCCGAAATGCACGGATTGCACCAATGGCAGTGTTATCATTTGCGCAAAAAACAGCAGTAATACCAGCTTTTGCATTGATTAAATGAAGAGCTCCCTGATAACCGCCTTCGTGAGAAAGCTTTACATTGGCTGCATTTCTCTGTGAGAAGGGCAACCCCAGAGCGTTTAAGGCATCTTTAAATGCAGTGTAGCGGATTTCGTTATTCTGCTCTCCGATATAACCGATTTTTGTGTGACCTAATTCATGAAGATAAGAAACAGCGCTGAAGGCAATTTCTTTTCCGTCACATACAACCTGATCATATTTATCTTCCATAGGATTGAGCCCCGCATAGATAATATGCTTATAATTTTTCGTAAAAAGTTTCAAAATACGTTCATCATATCGTCCTAAAATAACAGCTCCGTCCACGGGGGAGTTGGCAATTCTGAGGGTTACGTCAGGATTTTCCAAATCCAAGGCGGTAAAAGAATGTTTGATGAAAAAGTTGCTTTTGAAAGCCTCCTGTTCAATGGCCTTTGCAATATGGGAAAAGAAAAGGTCTGAAACAGCAGAGTCGCCTCTTGCATAAATACAGGCTATGGTACGTGCCGGCATTTCCACAGGGGGAGTTGTTGGCCCAAGCTTTAAGGCACGGGCAGTAGAATTCGGCGTATATCCGCTTTTTCTTACAATGTTCCAGATGCGTTCCTGTACCTCCGGGCTGGCAGCCTTTGTGTTTTTTTGATTAATGACTCTGGAAACAGTAGAAATAGAAACGTTTGCTTCTTTTGCGATTTCTTTTAGTGTCATATTAAAACCTCACAATACAATAGTGCTATATGGATATATTATAACCGAAATGACGAATAAAAACAATGAAATTTAGGATAACGTTTGCATAAATTGAGTAGAAAAAAACGCAATATTTGAGAAAGGTTTGTTGAAAATGAAAAATACTTATCGTATAATCTTAGATATGAAAGGATTGACAATGCAAAAACAAGGGAGGATTGTTTGAAATGACGAAACATGAATATTACACTTACACAAAGGAGGAACTTTTAAACAAAGGAGCTAAGCTGCCGGTGATTGTAATGGAAGATAATGCAGCGGTATTTCAATCCATGGCGGAGGAAATGGCAGAAGAAATTAAGAAAAACAATGCAGAAGGCAAGAAAACGGTATTTATTTGTCCGGTAGGTCCGGTAGGACAGTATCCTTATTTTGTGGAAATGGTAAATCAGGAAAAAATCAGTCTGAAAAATGTTTGGTTTATTAACATGGACGAATATTTGGATGATGATAAAAAATGGGTTCCGGAAACACATCCGTTAAGCTTCCGTGGCTTTATGAACAGAACAGTATATAGCAAGATTGCTCCGGAATTAGTTATGCCGGAAGAACAGAGAGTATTTCCTGATCCGGAAAATGTAGAATATATTCCACAGTTGATTGAAAAACTGGGCGGTGTGGATATTTGCTTCGGCGGTATTGGTATTAACGGACATGTTGCCTTTAATGAAGCAGATGCGTCTTTAAGCAACGAAGAATTTCTGGCTCAGAAAACAAGAGTTTTAGATATTACAAAGGAAACAAGAACGGCAAATGCTATTGGAGATTTTAACGGAGCATTGGAAGATATGCCAAAATATTGCGTGACAATCGGTATTTATGAAATTGCCCATGCCAGAAAAATTCGCCTGGGATGCTTCAGAAACTGGCACAGAGCTGTGGTAAGAAGAACCGCTTACGGAGAAGCTACCTCTGATTTTCCGGTATCTCTGCTGACAAATCATCAGGATATCAATCTGAAAATTACAGAGTTTGTAGCCGCATTGGAGGGATAAAACTATGAAAACCTGGATTACCAACGGTTATGTGTATCACTATGACAAACGCCGTATGGAAAGAAAAGATTTGTGTATAGAAGATGGAAAAATTTGCGAAATCTTCAGTCCGGGACAGGGAGAAAGACAAGGAAATATTTACGATGCTTCCGGAAAATCCGTAATACCGGGATTTATTGATGTGCATACCCATGGAGGATGCGGCGTAGACGTAAATGATGCGTTGAAGGATGATTTTGAAAAAATCGGTCATTTCTTTGCGCTTCAAGGGACAACCTCATGGCTTTGTTCTATTTTAACAGATACAAAAGAGCAGACAATAAAATCTATTCATGAAGCGTTAAAACATCAAAAAGAGCACGCAAATTGTGCAAATCTTTTGGGTATCCATTTGGAAGGACCGTTTCTTTCTGTAGAATTTAAAGGCGCTATGCCGGAAGAGCTTTTAAGAAAAGCAGATATGGAGCTTTTAAAAGAATATCAGGAAGAAGCGGAAGGAAATATTCGCTACATTACAGTTTCACCGGAAGTAGAAGGTATTCCCGAAGCTGTACCGGAAATGAAAAAATTGGGAATTACCGTTGCAATCGGACATTCCGGAGCAGATTATGAAACAGCTATGAAATGTATTGAAAACGGAGCGGCTGCATGTACGCATACCTGCAATGCCATGAAATTATTTCATCAGCATTTTCCGTCAATGATGGGAGCGGCTCTGGAGTCTGATATTTATTGTGAGGCAATTTGTGACGGACGTCATTTGCATCCGGGCAGCGTAAGGCTGTTTTTAAAAGCAAAAGGATATGATAAAGTTGTTGCGGTGACAGACTCTATTATGGCAGCAGGACTTCCGGACGGAGAATATAAGCTGGGTGTCAATGATGTTGTAGTAGAGGATGGAGATGCAAAATTGAAATCAAACGGCGTTCGTGCAGGAAGTACCCTGACAACAGGAACAGCGCTGAAACGACTGATTGATTTTACAGGGGCAGAAATGGAAGATGTTCTTCCGCTCTTAACAATGAACCCTGCAAAGCTTTTAGACGTAGATGATAAAATAGGAAGCCTGGAAGCCGGAAAAGATGCGGATATCCTTATTGTAGACGAAGGCTATAATATTGTAGATACTTTTGTAAAAGGAAAGAAAATAGAGAGATAAAAGGAGAAAAATTATGCCATTAATACCATTAAGACCATTATTGGAAACTGTTGACAAATACCATTTTGCACAGGGAGCATTTAACGTAAATGCAGTTGCTCAGGCAAAAGCAGCCATTGAAGTTCATGAAATGTTCCGTTCAGCAGCGATTTTACAGGGGGCAGATTTAGCAAACGGATTTATGGGCGGAAGAACAGATTTCTTAAACGCTACTTTGGAGGATAAGAAAATTGGCGCAAAAAATATCGCAAATGCTGTGAAAAAATTTGCGGAAGACTCACCTATTCCGGTAGTTCTTCACTTAGACCACGGTAAAAATTTTGACTCCTGTAAAGCGGCGATTGAAGGTGGATATACATCCGTTATGATTGACGGTTCTTCCCTTCCTTTTGATGAAAACGTTGAGCTTACAAGAGAAGTCGTTAAATATGCCCATGCAAGAGGTGTATCGGTAGAAGGTGAGCTGGGTGTGCTTGCAGGAGTGGAAGACCATGTATTTTCTTCTACATCTACTTACACAAATCCATTAAAAGCAGTGGAGTTCTTCAAAAAGACAGGCTGTGACGCACTGGCAATTTCTTACGGAACTATGCACGGAGCATCAAAAGGAAAAGATGTAAAATTAAGAAAAGAGATTGCGATTGCAATTAAAGAATGTATGATGCACGAAAATCTTTTCGGTGTTCTGGTATCTCACGGTTCATCCACTGTGCCAAAATACATTGTAGATGAAATTAATGCTTTGGGCGGAAATATCCAGAATGCTTACGGTATTTCCATTGACGAGTTAAAGGCAGCAATTCCTTGCGGTATCGGAAAAATCAACGTAGATACAGATATTCGTTTAGCTGTTACAAGAAATATGAAGGAATTCTTTAAAAACAATCCTTCCAAACGTGACAGCGCTTCCATTGGAGGCGTATACCAGCTATTGGAGGAAAAGAAAGACCAGTTTGACCCAAGAGCATTCCTTCCTCCGATTATGGACACAGTTATGTATGGTACAATAAAAGATGATGATACAGCAGCTTTAGTAGAAGTGATTGAAAAAGGTGTAAAAGAAGCAATCGGAACTTTAATTGTAGAATTCGGTTCTTTCGGAAAAGCTCCGCTTGTTGAGCAGGTATCCTTAGAAGAGATGATTGAACGTTACAAAAAAATGTAAATAGATTTCCTTTAAAACAAGGCGTTTTGGGTAAAAGTGATGAATACCCAAACGCCTTGTTTTGTGTTTGTGCAATAAAGTTCCTAATTTAATGCGAAATGCTTGTTAAAAAATATACAAATAGCTCAAACGTTTGCGTAAAATCGTATTGATTTTTAACCCCATATAGGGGATAATAACCATACAATAACGAATAAGAAATAAGTTTTAGTACGAAATGCTGAAACAAAGAGAAACAGGAGGATTAAAATGGGGAAAAAAAGTAAAGGTGGAGCCGACATCATAGGCAAAATACCAAAAGGGATATGGCTACTGATTTCATTTGTAGTAGCAATGCTGGTGTGGACAATCTTATCAATTACTCCACAGACTGCCAGATGTTTTCCAAATGCGGTTAAGGTATTACAATCCATTGGGCTCATGGTAGAGAGAGGAATTCTTTTAGAAGATATTGCAAGCAGTTTGATTTCTGTATTCTGGGGATTTTTACTTGGCTTTGTAATTTCCGTTCCGGTAGCGTTTTTGATGGCATGGTATCGTCCGGTAAGATTTATCTTAGAGCCATGGATTCAGTTTATCAGAAACATTCCACCACTGGCTTACGTACCGCTGGTAGTTATCGGTGTAGGTGTAGGTCGTACACCACAGATTATTGTTATCTGTCTTGCAACTTTCTTAATTATGACAGTTACAATTTTCCAGGGTGTTATCAACGTAGACGAAACTCTGATTAAGGCGGCAAGAGTGTTAGGTGCAAATGATGCAAATCTGTTCGTGAAGGTTATCTTCCCGGCAACAACACCATTCATTATTACAGCAATAAGACTTGGTATTTCAACAGCACTTACAACATTGATTGCAGCAGAGTCAACAGGAGCGATTGCGGGTCTTGGTATGAGAATTAAATCCTTGGCAAACTCCTATGAAACAACACCAATGCTTCTCTACATCATTATTATCGGTGTTATCGGTATGCTGGCTGAGAAAGTTCTTAAATACTTTGAAAGGAAGTTAACATCATGGCAGGAAAAGAGGGAAATATAAAAGTAAGTATTCAGGGCGTTGAAAAGAAATACAACACACGAAAAGGTGAGGTTGTTGCTTTAAACGGTGTGGATTTTGATATTAAAGAAAATGAATTTATTTGCGTAATCGGACCATCTGGATGCGGTAAATCTACATTATTAAATATTATCGCAGGATTGTTAGAGCCTACAAGCGGACAGATTTTAGTGGACGGAAAGCCAATCAGCGGAACAGGAACGGACAGAGGCGTTGTTTTCCAGCAGTACGCATTGTTCCCATGGCTGACAGTAAAGAAAAATGTTGAATTCGGCTTAAAATTAAAGGGACTTTCCAAAGAAGAGTGTGATGCCATTGCAATGAAATATTTGAAAATGGTTGAATTGGAAAAATTTGCCGACTCTTATCCAAAGGAATTATCCGGCGGTATGAAACAGCGTGTTGCCATTGCAAGAGCTTATGCAATGAACCCGGAAGTACTTCTGATGGATGAGCCTTTCGGAGCACTGGATGCGCAGACAAGAACACAGCTTCAGTCAGAACTTTTAAAAGCATGGCAGGAAGAAAACAAAACATGTTTCTTCGTTACACATGATATTGAAGAAGCGATTGTTCTTGCAACAAGAGTTGTAATTATGAGCGCCCGTCCGGGACGTATTAAAGAAGTGGTAGATATTGATATTCCGTATCCAAGAGATCAGGAAACAAAGATGAGCGACCGATTTATTGAACTGAAAAATCATATCTGGGGACAGGTATATCAGGAATATCTGGAAGTAAGAAAATAATTCAGAACTTACAAAGGGGCAGAAGCCCGGTGAGAATAAAAAACTATATTTTTTAAGGAGGAACTTAAAATGAAGAAGAAATTATTATCCATGCTTTTAGTAGGAGTAACAGCAATGTCTATGCTGGCAGGCTGTGGCGGAAGCTCTGAAGAACCAAAAAAGGAAGATACAAAAACAGAAGCAAAAGACGACAAGGAAGAGAAAAAAGAGCTTGATGTTGTAAACGTGGCTTACATGCCAAACTACGCTTCTTTATGGGTAGTTACAACAGCAAAAGAAAAAGGATACTTTGAAGAACAGGGTATCGAAGTAAAAATGACAAAATTTGATGATGGTCCAACAGAAATCGCTGCTATGGAGTCCGGTTCTATGGACGTAGCTTACATCGGACCTGGTGCTCATACTCTTGCAATTCAGGGTAATGTTGACGTATTCTGCTTCCAGCAGTTGGGTGATGCTGACTGTGTAATGGGCTTAAAATCTCACGGAGTAAATTCTCTGGAAGACTTAAAGGGCAAAAAAGTAGCTTATGCTTCCGGTACATCATCTGAAACAATCTTATTACGTGCATTAGACTCTGTTGGTCTTACAATGGATGACATTGAAGCTTACAACATGGAAGTTACAAATATGCCAAGCGCTATGATTTCCGGTTCTATTGATGCTTGTGCTCCATGGTCACCAAATACAAAAGTTATCACAGATGAATTAGGTGATGACGCACAGGTATTTGTAAGTAATGCAGATTTCTCTGATATCGCAGCAGACCCTGCAAGCTGGGTATGTATGCCTGAATACGCTGAAAAGAACAAAGACTTATTAGTAAGATTTACAAAAGCACTCTACAAAGCAATGGACTTCGGTGCAAAAGAAGAAAACTTTGAAGAAGTTGCAGGATATGTAGCAAATGAAACAAAAACAGATGTTGAAACAGCAATGGGACAGACAACAGACGGTGCATGGCTTACATCTGAAGAACTGTTAAAAGGCGTTGAAGACGGAAGTGTAAAAGGATACTATGAAATTCAGCAGAAAAACTTCTTAGACAACGGTAAGATTACAGAAGAAGCTCCGGTTGATGACTATGTATTGTTTGACATTATGACAGAAGCAGGAAAATAATTGACCTAAAAAATGAATTGCCAGACATGACTGTAAAATATTAAGCTGTTGAAATTTTAAGATACCTTGCAGCATGTGTAGTGCTGTAAGGTATTTTTATATGTCGGCAAGTTTGGAGGAGAAAAGATATGGCGGAAAACTTATTGATTGTACATGGAGGCGGTCCTACCGCAGTAATGAATGGTTCCTTGTATGGTGCAATAAAAGAAGCAAAAAAATCAGATAAAATTGGACATATTTATGGCGCAAACAATGGTACAGGCGGATTCTTAAAAAAAGACTTTCTGGAATTGGAAAATGTGCCGGAAGAAAAATTGAAACTTTTATTGCAGACTCCGGGTACTGCAATCGGAACGTCCAGAGATCCTATTGAGCAGGAGCATTATGAAAAAATGGCGGATATTCTGGAAGAAGAAAACATTAAATATGTGTTGTTTAATGGTGGAAACGGAACCATGGATACCTGTGGAAAGCTACATAAAACATGTCAGAAACGTGGACTTGATGTAAAAGTTATGGGAATTCCAAAAACAACGGATAACGATATTGCAGTAACAGACCATAGTCCGGGATTTGGAAGCGCAGCAAGATATATGGCTGCTTGTACACAGGAATTAGCGGCAGATGTACGTTCTTTACCTATTCATGTAGTGGTCATGGAAGCGTCAGGCAGAAATGCAGGATGGATTACAGCTTCCAGTGCGCTGGCAGGAGAAAAGGGATACGCACCGGATTTAATTTATCTTCCTGAAAGAGCATTTGATGAAGATAAATTTATTGAAGATGTGAAAAAGCTTTTAGAAAAAAAATCTGGAATTTTGGTAGTTGCCAGCGAAGGTTTGACAGATAAAGAAGGAAAACCTATTGTAAAACCTGTATTTAAAACAGAACGTGCGACTTATTTCGGGGATGTAAGCTCCCATCTGGCAAATCTGGTTATCCAGAAACTGGGTTATAAAGCAAGAGGCGAAAAACCGGGACTTTTAGGCAGAGCATCTATTTTCATGCAGAGTCAGGTTGATATTGAAGAAGCACAAATGGCAGGAGAACTGGCATGCAGAGCAGCTTTGGATGGTGAGTCAGGAAAAATGGTGGCATTTTCCAGAGTCTCTGAAAATCCTTATGAAATGAAACCGTTTTTAGTGGATATTGATGAAGTTATGATGTATGAAAGAAAAATGCCGGATGAGTTTATCAATGAAGAAGGAAACGGTGTTACACAGGCATTTTTAGATTGGTGCAGACCTTTAATTGGGGAAGAGCTTCCTGATATGATTTCTTTTAATACACAGTCAGGAAAATAATAAAATAGAGGAGAGCAACATGAAACATATTTATTTAAATTTAAAAAGATTTGATGTACCGGCAGAATTAGGCGGTGTCAATAGAATTGCAGACATGAAAGAGTGGGGGAAGTATATTGTAGAAAATACACAGGAAGAATTAAAAAAATATTCTCCTGAAGAAGTAGAATTTGCAATGTTCTTTCCAGAAATTCATCTGTTTTCCGCTTGTCAGGCAAAGACAGAGAACAGCCCTGTTCAGGTTGGCTGCCAAGGAGTTTTCAGAGATGATGTAGCTCCGGGAAAAAACTTTGGGGCATTTACCACAGGACGTCCTGCAGCAGCCATGAAGGCAGCTGGTTGTGAAACGGTTATTATCGGACATTGCGAAGAAAGAAATAACCTTGCGGGAATTTTAGCAGAAGCAGGTGTAGTAAATACAAAAGCAATAAATACCATTTTAAATAAAGAAATAAAATCTGCGGTAGACAGAGGCATGAAAGTGTTATACTGTATTGGTGAGAAAAGCGAAGAATTAGAGCAGTGGCAGGAAGTTCTGGGAGAACAGCTGGAGCTGGGATTAAAAGATGTGGACAAATCTATGGTAACCATTGCGTATGAACCTGTTTGGTCTATCGGACCGGGCAAGACACCGGCAGGCAAAGAATATATTACAAAAATTTCCAAATTTGTTAAAGAAAAAACAGAGGGGATGGATATTGTCTATGGCGGCGGCTTAAAGCAGGACAATGCGGCGATGCTGGCATCTATTCCTGAAATTGACGGTGGTTTAATTGCTCTTACAAGATTTCAGGGAGAAATCGGTTATTATCCGGAAGAATATTTAGAAATTATTTCACTTTACATGAATGCGTAACGAGGAGGAAAAAAGAATGAAGTTAGAATTTGAATACGGACATGGCACTATGGCAGCAGAGCTGCCGGACAACACAGACATTTTTATTCCGGGCGAAACAGTAAAAGACCCGGATTATATTCCGGAAGATAAACTGGAAGAAGCTTATCTGGAAAGTCTTGCACACCCTATCGGAATGCCTACACTGACTGAACTGGCACATAAAGGAAGCACTGTTACTTTTATCGTACCTGATAGAGTAAAGGGCGGCGAACAGCCTACAAGCCACAGAAAAATGAGTATTAAATGCATGCTGAAAGAATTATATGCAGCAGGTGTTGAGAAAAAAGATATTTTATTCATTATTTCCAATGGATTACATCCAAGAAGCAAAGAGTCTGATGCAAAAGCGATTTTCGGTGAAGAATTATTTAACGAATTCTGGCATACAGGACAGATTATCAGCCATGACAGCGAAGACAAAGAGCACATGGTAGACTTGGGAACAACAAGACGCGGTGACCCGGTTTACATGAATAAATATGTATTTGAATGTGATATTCCTATCTTAGTAGGTCATGTACAGGGAAATCCTTATGGCGGATATTCAGGCGGATATAAACACAGCGCAACAGGTATTACAAACTGGAAGAGTATCTCAAGCCATCATGTTCCTTCTGTTATGCACAGAAAAGATTTTACACCGGTAAATGGTGGAAGTTTAATGAGAACAAAATTTGATGAAATTTCTATGCACATGGAAGAAAAAATGGGACATCCATTCTTCTGTTGTGACGCTGTTCTGGATACAAATTCCAGACAGATTGCAATCTATTCTGGATATGCAAAAGAAATGATGCCAATTAGCTGGAAACTGGCTGATAAGAGAACTTATGTACACTGGGCTGAAAAGAAATATGATGTTTTAGTATTTGGTATGCCTCAGAAATTCCATTATGGTGATGGAATGGGAACAAACCCAATTATGATGATGCAGGCATTAAGTGCACAGGTATTAAGATATAAACGAATTATGAGTGACAACTGCGTAATTATCTGTTCTTCTCTTTGCAATGGTTTCTTCCATGATGAATTATGGCCATATTTAAGAGAAATGTATGATATGTTCCAGCATGATTATATGAATACATTGCCGGATATGAATCGTTATGGTGAATATTTTGCAACAAACGAAGAATATATCAGAAAATATCGTTTTACAAATGCATTCCATCCATTCCACGGCTTTAGTATGATTTCCTGTGGACATATTGCAGAAATGAATACAAGTGCAATCTATATTGTTGGTGCACAGGAACCGGGATATGCAAGAGGAATGGGATTAAAGACAAGAGCTACATTTGAAGAAGCGTTAGAGGATGCAAAGAAGAAATTCGTTGGGGAAAATCCAAATGTTCTTGCATTGCCAATGACATTCAAAAAGGCAGCAGTTCATCTTTGTATGAAAAATCCGGAAGAAGACTGCATGGACGCTTACGGACATTGCCATCCATGTATGGGATAAGGAGATTTAACAAATTGCCGCATTAGGGGTATATCGAGAATATTTGTATGTTTCACGCTTAGTCTGATACGAATATTCCGAATGCTGCTTAGTGCGGCAATCTTTATTCATTCATAGGAAAGTAAGTCCTATGAAATTAAAAAGGAGACAAAAATATGCTGAATTTAAGAATAGAAGACAGAAATCCTCATTTAAAGGATGAACTACATGAGATTATGGTGGAAAATAAGGATATTTTTCAATCTGTATTAAACGGAGAGGATGAATATGCGGACTTCTTGGGGTGGTTTTCCGTGGTTAAATGGGCAAGCCATGAAGAGGTGCAGAAATTAAAAAAATTAGCAGCTCATATTCGGGAAAATGCAGACGCTTTTGTGATTATTGGAGTTGGCGGCTCTAACAATGCCGCAAGAGCGGTGATTGAAGCCTTACAGACAGATGATAAGGTGAAGATTGTCTATATGGGAAATACGCTTTCTCCTTATGAACTGACAAAAGCATTAAAAGAACTGGAAGGAAAATCTGTTTATATCGACTGCATAGCGAAAAATTTTGAAACTTTAGAACCGGGGGCTTCTTTCCGCGTTCTGAGAAAGTTCCTTTTTGATAAGTATCAGGAAAAAGCCAATGGAAGAATTATTGCAACGGGTACAAAGGGGAGCGCATTGGAAAAACTGTGTGAAGAACAGGGTTATACTTTTCTGGAATTTCCGGAAGACGTAGGCGGAAGATTTTCCGCAATGACAGCAGTGGGGCTTCTTCCCATGGCAGTGGCGGGAATAGACATTGAAAAGCTGGTTTTGGGAGCTTCTGATATGCAAAAATATCTTACAAGTGGAGAAATAGTGAGAAATCCCGCATATCAATATGCCTGTCTTAGAAACCTTTATTATAAGAAGGGCTATAAAATAGAAATGCTCGTTAGTTTTGAACCTCAATTCCGTTGGTTTTATAAATGGTGGATACAGCTCTTTGGAGAAAGCGAAGGAAAGGATAATAAAGGACTTTTTCCATCATCAGGAGACTTCTGTGAAGAACTGCATGCTATGGGACAGTATATTCAGGATGGAACGCCCCTGATTTTTGAGACATTTTTGGATGTGCAGGAAAAAAACGCTTCTTTAGCACCTATGGCTGATATGGTGAAAGATGGATTTGATTATTTGAATGGTAAAGAATTTTGGGATATCAACAAAGCATCTTTTGGTGCAACAGTAAAGGCTCACAGAGAAAAGCTGTCGTGTCTGATTTTAGAAGTGGAAAGATTGGATGCTTATGCTTTTGGTGAATTATTTTATTTCTTCCTGTTTTCCTGTTATGTTTCTGCCCGTATTTTGGGAGTTAATCCTTTTGACCAGCCAGGGGTAGAAGCATATAAAAAATGGATGTTTGAAGCATTGGGAAAAGACAGAAAAATTTCTTGAGAAATGGTGAATAAGATGTTAATATAGTTAAATAAGAAACTTTACCAATGAAAGCGGAGGATTTAGAATGAAGAAATTAAAAGTTACAAAAGGTGCAAAATGTATGGCGTGTTTGGAGTGCGTGAGAGCATGTTCAACAAGCTTTTATAAAGAATTTGACCCGGATAAATCCTGTATTCAGATTATTGAGAAAAACGATGTTGCAAAACCAATGGTTTGTGTACAGTGTGGTAAATGTGCAAAAGCATGTCCGGAAGGTGCAATTACACAGAATGCAAAAGGCGTTTATATGATTAATAAAAAGAAATGTACAGGCTGTGGCAAATGTGTGGAAGCATGTCCGTTCGGCGTTATGGTAAAAGCTGAAGAAGCGCCTACAAGCAGCAAATGTATTGCCTGCGGTATTTGCGTAAAAGCATGTCCGGCAGATGTTCTGGAAATTGTAGAAGACTAATTATAAAAATCACAAAATAGTGGGGGATTGCTGTTAAAGCACTCTCCCTTTTTCTTATTCCATAGGAAATTGTGGCCGATGAAATAAGAAATGCTTATATAATATCAGGAGGGAAGTTTATGTTGGAAAAGACAGCACAAATTATTTCAAGCTATGATGGGCTTTCTCTGGAAATTTTATGTGTGGAAAGTGAAAATCCAAAAGGTATTGTTCAGATTTCTCATGGAATGGCAGAGAATAAAGAGCGATATCTGCCGCTTATGGAGTTTTTTTCTGAGCATGGCTATACAGCAGTGATGCACGACCACAGAGGACACGGAAAAAGCGTGAGACAGCAAGAAGACTTGGGTTATTTTTATAATGGAAAAGAAAAAGCCATTGTAGAAGATTTGCACCAGATTACTTTATGGATAAAGGAAGAATATCCTAATCTGCCTGTATATCTGTTGGGGCACAGTATGGGAACATTAGTAGCTAGAAATTATATTAAAAAGTATGACAATGAAATCAAAAAATTGATTTTAACAGGTCCGCCCTGTAAAAATCCTGCTGTGGATATAGGACTTTTGCTGGCAAAAATTCAGAAGAAAATAAAAGGCGATAAGTATCGAAGCAAAGAAATCCAAAAAATGGCATTTGGACCTTTTGACAAGATTTTTCAGGGAGAGCCAAAGTCAGCGTGGATTTGTTCAGACAGAGAAATCGTAGATAAATATAATCAATCAGATTTATGCGGTTTTACTTTTACAACAGATGCTTTTGAAGGATTGTTTTTGTTGATGAAAGGAACTTACAGTAAAGAGGGGTGGCTTTTGAAAAATGAACAGCTTCCTGTATTGTTTTTGGGTGGAGAGAAAGATCCCTGTATCGGAAACGGCAGAAAATTTGTGCAGGAAATGCAGTTTTTAAAGCAGGTAGGATATAAAAATGTGACAGGAAAAATATATCCCAATATGCGGCATGAAATTTTAAATGAAAAAGGAAAAGAAACTGTCTATGAAAACATTTTAAGTTATTTGGAAAAATGATGTTTTTTGTTGAAAAATGGCAGATATAATGATATGATGTGTCCCGTATGATGTTAAAATATTTAAAATTTTAGGAGGAAAATCATGAAAAAGAAAATCTTGGGTGCATTATTATCTATCGCCATGATTGGAACATTGTTTACAGGATGTGGACAGCAGCAGGGAGAAATAGAAAAAGAAGCTTCTAAAAAAGAAAGTGCTGACAAAGGCGGAAGTGGATTTGAACCGGTTGCTAAAGAAGACTTAAAAGTTGGTGTTATTCACATTGGAGATCCTGCGGACGGTTCAGGATATAGTTATGCTCATGATTTGGGTATTGTAGAAATGCAGAAAGAATTAGGATTGGAAGATAATCAGATTATCAGAAAAAATAATATTCCGGATGCAGATCCTACAAAAACAGAGCAGGCAATGAGAGAATGTATCGAAGAAGGATGCCAGGTTATTTATGCAACAAGCTTTAACTATATGGACACTTGTGAAGCTTTAGCAGAGGAATATCCAGATGTTATCTTTTCTCATGGAACAGGATATAAATCAAATAATACAAACTTCAACAATTATTTCGGGAGAATTTACCAGGCAAGATATTTATCCGGTATTGTTGCTGGTATGAAAACAGAGACAAATAAAATCGGTTATGTAGCTGCAATGGGCTCTGAAAACTCAGAAGTAACAGGCGGTGCAGATGCGTTTGCTATTGGTGTTGCAGAAGTTAATCCAGATGCACAGGTTTATGTAAAGGTTACAAACAGCTGGCTTTCTCCTACAGAAGAAACAAATGCGGCAAAAGCTCTGATTGCAGAAGGATGTGACGTAATCGGACAGCACTGCGATACACCAAACCCACAGACAGAAGCAGAAGCAGCAGGTGTATGGGGCGTAGGTTACAACTCTGATATGGAAAAAGACGCACCTGGTGCAACATTAACATCTGTTATCTGGAACTGGGGTAAATACTATACAGAATCTACCAAAAAAGTGATTGACGGAACATGGACAGCTGAAAATTACTTTGGCGGTATGAAAGAAGGATTAGTAGATATTGCACCATTAAATGAAGATTTAGTTGCACCTGGAACACAGGAAAAAGTTGATGAAGCAAGAAAACGCATTGTAGAGGAAGGATTTAACGTATTTGATGGTGTTCTGGAAACAAATGACGGAAAAACAGTTGGTGAAGAAGGCAAAACTTTAGATGATGCAACAATCACAGGTGGAATTAACTGGTACTATAAAAATATTGTTGTAAAATAAAAAATTTCAAATAAGCAGAAGAAAGGGTATTACAAGCAGCAAAACAGGCTGTTTGTAGTACCTTTTTTCTTTAATTTTCCGGTGTGGGAATAGGAATTTACAGCAGAGGGAATGGTAGTTTTATAGACTTTTCATATCTGAAATCAGATTTTGACTTGTTTAAGCCAAGAGTTTGAGATATAATACTGTAAGAGTATGGGTAAAAGAAAAGTAAAATTATCGTAAAGTATGTTGAGCTGAAAGGAAACAAAAGACGTGAAACAAAACAGAAAAGAACCACGATTAATGGATTTGCAATGGGTAAGACGGGCGTTACTTTTGTTTTTGGGAGATGTTGTGATTATTATTATGGCATCAGTAGGAGCGCTGATTGCCAGATTTGATTTTTCTTACAGCAGCATCGATGCAGTATATTTAGACAGCATGTATCATTATCTGCCTATTCATATTTTTACAACAGTAGTTATATTTTATTTTTGTAGAATGTATCACAGTCTGTGGAAATTTATCAGTATTCACGAATTGGGCTATATTATACTGGCAAACACAATTTCTTTTTTTATGCAGATTATAGGCTATTGTTTGTTTCAGTATCCAATACCGAAAAGCTATTTTTTTGCGCAGATTATGTTACAGACAGCAATGGTGATAGGAATACGATTTTCTTACCGTTTTTGCCGATACCTGAAAGAAGCGAGGGAACAGTGCTTTGGCTGCGGAGAACCTCAACAGAGAGTGATGATTATCGGGGCGGGGGACGCAGGGCGTGTTATTATTAAAGAGATTTTGGACAGCCGCTTTCTTACAATGAAGGTTTGCTGTGTGATTGACGATGATTGTAATAAAACAGGGCGCTATATTAATGGTATTCCCATTGTGGGAGATCGCTTCTCCATTCTAAAGAATGTAGAAAAGTACAAAATTGATAAGATTATTTTGGCAATTCCTTCTGCTTCGAAAGAAGAGCGAAGAGAAATACTGGAAATATGTAAAATGACAAAATGCGAATTAAAGACGTTACCCGGTATGTATCAGCTTATTGACGGAGAACTGAATATCGGAAAACTGAGAGATGTTGAAATTACAGATTTACTGGGAAGGGACCCTATCCAGGTTAATTTGGATGAAATTATGGGGTATGTGGAGCAAAAGGTTATTATGGTTACCGGTGGAGGAGGTTCTATCGGAAGTGAATTATGCCGTCAGATTGCCATGTATAACCCTAAACAACTGATTATTTTTGATGTTTATGAAAATAATGCTTATGAAATTCAACAGGAATTAAAGAGACATCATCCGGAATTGAATTTGGTGGTTCTCATTGGTTCTGTGAGAAATACACACAGAATGGAAACGGTGTTTGAGAAATATCGTCCGGACATTGTATATCATGCTGCGGCACATAAGCATGTTCCTCTTATGGAGGAAAGTCCGAATGAAGCAATTAAAAATAATGTTTTTGGAACATATAAAACAGCGAAGGCAGCCAGCGAATACGGTGTGAAACGTTTTGTCCTGATTTCCACAGATAAAGCAGTAAACCCCACAAATATTATGGGGGCTTCCAAACGGCTTTGTGAAATGATTGTGCAGAGTTTTGATAAAATATCAAAAACGGAATTTGTGGCAGTGCGTTTCGGTAATGTACTGGGAAGCAATGGAAGCGTAATTCCGTTGTTTAAAAAGCAGATTGCAGAAGGCGGTCCTGTTACAGTAACACATAAAGATATCATTCGATACTTTATGACCATTCCGGAAGCGGTATCTCTGGTTTTGCAGGCAGGAGCTTACGCAAGAGGAGGAGAAATCTTTGTGCTGGAAATGGGCGCGCCTGTGAGAATTGATGATATGGCGAGAAATTTAATCCGTCTGTCAGGTTATACACCGGATGTGGATATTAAGATTGAATATACAGGTCTTCGTCCGGGAGAAAAACTATATGAGGAGCTTCTTATGGCAGAAGAAGGCATGAAAGAAACTGCTAATAAGTTAATTCATATCGGTAAGCCTATTGAGATGGATGAAGAAACATTTTTTGATAAATTGGCAGAGTTAAAAGAAGCTTGTTATAATGACGATGAGAGCATTAAAGAGAAAGTGCAAAAACTGGTTCCTACTTACCAAGTAAGAAGATAAATATTTGAAGAACTGAGAGGAGATTAATTTAGGTTATGTTTAAGATGTGTGAACAACAAAGAAAAAAGTATGGATTATTAGCTGTATATGGAGTTGTATTTTTAATACTTTTTTATTTGCTGCCACCAGCAGGAGACGATTTCTTTTTTCATACACCTAAGACATTTTCAGATTTTATGGCAACACAAAAACATATTTATTTAACTGAAAATGGGAGAATTTTAGGGAATGCGTGTGCGTATTTTTTTGCCGAAAATCCTATTTTAGCGGTGCTTTTTAAAACTTTTGTAGTAGTTGGAATAGTAAATCTGATAAATAAAGTTATTGGAAATTCTCTGAATGGAATATGGGCATTGATTATGTTGCTGTGTTTAGCAATACCAACGGGGATTTTTGCACAGACATACGCATGGAGCGCTGGATTTTATAATTATGTTACACCTGCGTTGATTTTACTTTTTTCATTTAAAAAATGTATAGAAGTGTTTAAAGAACAGAAGCAAGGTATAAAAAATAGTATTATGCTATTTGGTGTTGGTTTTATAGGATGCTTATTTATTGAATACTACACCACATATAGTTTAGTGTTTGGCTTCTGTGTTCTGGGAATGTATTGGTTAAATAAGAAAAAGATATCTGTAACCTTATTAGCGTATAATTTTGGAACAATACTTGGAACAATAACCATGTTTTTATCACCTGTTTATCATAAAATTTCAGAGAATGAAGACGCATATAGAACCATGTCTTTATCCATATCCCAGATATTAAATCAGGCAAGAGAAAATTATGAGATGGTGTCCAACTTTACTATTGGAAAGAACTATATTATTGTAATAATATTATCTATACTTGGGCTTGGGTTAATGCATAAAACAAAGACAACGATAAGCTATTTGAGCAGACTTATAGTAGTAGGAGCACCAATATATTATTATCTATCCACGAAGTTATTAGCGATTAATTTTTCTATAAGTAGTTCTATATTAGCGTTGTGTATAGATTTATGTGTAGGAATATCTTATTTTATAGCTATGTCGTATGCAATAAACGTAGGAATTAGTTCTATTGAAATAAAAGTTAGATGCTATATTCTTTTAGGAAGTATTTTGGTTTTAAATGGTCCTCTTTTGATTGTTACACCTATTGGAGCAAGATGCTTTTATATTTCTTATATTGTACTTGTAGTATTAATCGGCCAAATTGCTAAAAGTATTTTGGGTAATAGTGCGATACTGAAACAAGAAGGAATAGTAATTTGGTTTTTATTATTGACAGGAGTATTTGTATATTTATTTATAGGATTTCATCAATATAAAGTATATAATCAAAAATGTGAATTTATAGAGAAGCAAATGGAAGAAAAAAAAGAGATGATAGATGTTCCGCAGTTTGAATACCCTGATTATATACATGAGCCAGAAACTTTTAAGATAGGTTATAAATATTATTATAATGAACCTTGGGATATTGAATGGAATTATATACCATATAAGGAATGGTGTGCTCTATATAATATATCCGATTGATAAGAGTAAACAGTAATAATGAAATTCCAGACTATACAATATACAGAGGATAAGGAGTCGTAAAATGAATAAATGTTTGTCAATTGTGTTGCCGACTTACAATGAAAATGCAAATATTGAGAAAGCATATAATGTTATTAAACAAATATTGGAACAAGCAAAAATTAACTTTGAATTAGTATATGTGAATGATGGTTCAAAAGATAACTCTTGGGATGAAATCTTAAAAGTAATTGAGAAATCAAAACAGGAGTTGATTGAAAGCAGTGTAGTAGGAGTGAATTTTTCAAGAAATTTTGGAAAAGAGGCGGCAATACTGGCAGGTTTGGCAAGTGCATCAGGAGGAGCCTGTGTAGTTATGGACTGTGATTTGCAGCATCCGCCGGAGACCTTGGTTGAGATGTACAAGCTTTGGCAGGAAGGCTATGAAGTAGTGGAAGGTGTGAAGCATAGCAGAGGAAAAGAAGGTTCACTGTATAAATTAAGTGCGAAGGCTTTCTATAAAATGATGACAAAGGCAACAAAAATTGATATGTCAAGGGCATCTGATTTTAAGCTTCTGGATAGAAAAGCTGTAAAAAGTATTTTGGATATGCCAGAGAGAAATATGTTTTTCAGAGGTTTATCTTCATGGATAGGGTTTAAGAAAACAGAAGTTGAATTTGATGTAAGAGAGCGGGAAGAAGGAGAATCAAAGTGGTCCAAATGGTCTCTTGTTAAATATGCTATCAATAATATTACAGCTTTTTCAACTGCACCTATGCAGTTCATTAGTATAGCAGGAATATTAACGTTTCTGGGCGCTGTTATTATGGGAATTCAGACACTGGTAAAATATTTTATGGGACATGCGGTGCAGGGATTTACAACAGTTATTTTGTTAATATTGATTATGGGCAGTATTACAATGATGAGTTTGGGAATTATGGGATATTATATAGCAAGAATTTATGAAGAGGTAAAAAGAAGACCCGTATATATTATATCTGAAATAATAGGGAAATAGGGACACTGGAAGAAAATGGAAAACAGAATTAAAAAATGGTTAGATTTTACAACGATAAAATTTATCATAGTAGGAATAATAAATACTGTGGTAGGGACTAGCGTTATGTTCATTCTATACAATATATTTTCCGTAGGATATTGGATGTCTTCTGCTGCGAATTACATAATTGGAAGCATTGTAAGTTACTTTTTGAATAAGTATTTTACATTTCAAAATAGAGAGAAATCATTTAAGCAGATTATATTGTTTGTAATTAACATCTCTTTATGTTATCTTATAGCTTATGGAGTAGCAAAACCTATGGTTGCATTTATATTAAACCAATATAATGAGAAAATCCAAGGTAATATTTCGATGCTGGTAGGTATGGGACTATTTGTTATTTTAAATTACTTCGGACAGAGGCTTGTTGTTTTTAGGCAGAGTGAGAAAAAATAGGAGGAATAAAAATGGATGTTTTATTTTCACCACCGGATATTACAGAAAGAGAAATTGCGGAAGTAGTAGATACATTAAGAAGCGGCTGGATTACAACCGGTCCGAAAACAAAATTATTTGAAAAGAATATTGCGGAATTTTGTCATACAAGCAAAGCAGTATGTCTAAATTCAGCTACGGCTTGTTCAGAGATGGCACTACGGGCATTAGGCATTGGACCGGGGGATGAGGTTATTACTTCTGCATATACTTATACAGCTTCTGCAAGTGTAGTCTGTCATGTAGGAGCAAAGCTTGTTCTCGTGGATACAGCAGAAAATTCACATGAAATGGATTATGAGAAGCTGGAAGCTGCAATTACGGAGAAAACAAAAGCAATTATTCCCGTAGATCTTGCCGGTATTGTATGCGATTATAACAGGATATTTGAAGTTTTAGAAAGAAAGAAAAACCTGTTTCGACCGACAAATGAAATTCAGAGAAAAATCGGCAGAGTGGCTGTTGTGGCAGATGGCGCTCATGCTTTCGGCGCTGTAAGAGAAGGGAAAAAATGTGGAGAAATTGCAGATTTCACAAGCTTTTCTTTTCATGCGGTTAAGAACCTGACAACAGCAGAAGGCGGAGCAGTTGTATGGCGTGATATTGATGGAATAGATAACGAAGAATTATATAAACAGTTTATGTTATTTTCACTTCATGGACAGTCTAAAGATGCGCTGGCAAAAACACAGTTAGGTGCATGGGAATATGATATTGTAGAGCCTTATTTTAAATGCAATATGACGGATATTATGGCATCTATCGGTTTGGCGCAGTTAGAAAGATATCCTAAGATTTTAGCACGAAGAAGAGAAATTATTCAGAGGTATGATGAGAGCTTTGTAGGGGAAAATATAGAACATCTTCATCATTACGGGAAAGATTTTTCATCCAGCGGTCATTTATACATCACACATGTTTTGGGTAAAAACAGAGAAGAGTGTAATGAAATTATCAGAAAAATGGCAGAAAAAGGAATTGCAACTAACGTACATTACAAACCGCTTCCGATGCTTACTGCATATAAAAAGCTGGGATTTGATATTCAGGATTATCCGAATGCTTACAGAATGTTCTCTAATGAAATTACTTTGCCGTTACATACAAAGCTGACAAATGAGGAAGTGGAGTATGTAATTAAAGCATTTAAAGAATGTATAAGATAGGAAAAAGACAATGAAGAAATGGAACGAGCTTCCTTTGGATATGCAGGTAGAGGAAGTAAAGAAATATTATAAAATATTGGAAAAGCACAAAGGAGGATTGGTGGCAAAGCGCATTTTTGATGTGGTAGTTGCTGCAATTTTACTGGTGTTGCTTTCTCCTGTGTTGTTGATTTTAAGTGTTCTAATTAAATTGGACTCAAAAGGACCTGTGCTTTTTCGACAGGTTCGAGTAACCACTTACGGAAAGAAATTTCGCATTTGCAAATTCCGTACTATGGTACAAAATGCGGAGAAAATCGGTACACAGGTTACTACAAAGGGAGATATGCGTGTAACAAGAATGGGAAAGCTGTTAAGAGGATGCCGATTGGATGAGCTTCCGCAGCTGTTTAATATTCTTGCAGGTGATATGACTTTTGTGGGGACAAGACCGGAAGTGGAAAAATATGTTGCTCATTATACCAATGAAATGAAGGCAACCTTGCTCCTTCCGGCAGGAGTTACGTCAAGAGCAAGTATCGAATATAAAGATGAAGAAAAATTACTGGAAGATGCGAAAAATGCAGATGAGGTTTATATTCATCAGGTATTACCTGAAAAAATGAAATATAATTTAAAAGCCATTGAAAAATTTAGCTTTTTTGAGGATATTAAAACCATGTTCGCAACAGTAGCAGCAGTAATAAAATAGGAGTTTTCAGATGATTATATCAGTTGGCGTTGTTGCCTATAATGAACAAAATACATTACCGAAATTGTTTGAATGTATCAAAGCGCAGACTTACCCTCATGATAAGATGGAAATTGTGCTGGTAGACAGTATGTCAAAAGATGATACAAAAAGCCTGATGGAAAAATTTAAGAAAGAAAACAAAGATTTTTGTAATATACAGGTTTTGGATAATCCGCAAAAAAAATTGGCCGGAGGCTGGAATGTTATTTTGAAAAATTACCATGGGGATGCAGTTGTAAGAATTGATGCCCATGCAGAAATACCGGAAGATTTTGTGGAAAAGAATGTGAAAGTTTTAGAGTCGGGAGAGTATGTTTCCGGCGGACTCAGACCGAATATTATTGATGAGAGTACCCCATGGAAGGAGACTCTTTTATTAGCGGAACAGTCCATGTTCGGAAGCAGTATTGCGCCTTATAGAAGAAGCGAAAAAAAGACCTACGTAAAGTCAGTTTTTCATGGAGCCTATAAAAGAGAAGTATTTGATAAAGTGGGCTTTTTCAATGAACAACTGGGAAGAACAGAGGATAATGAGATAAATTACAGAATAAGAGAGGCAGGATATAAAATCTGCTATTCTCCGGATATCGTTTCTTATCAGCATACCAGAAATTCTCTGAAAGCAATGCTGAAACAGAAATACGGAAACGGATATTGGGTAGCTTTAACTCTGAAGGCATGTCCAAAATGCTTATCTGTTTATCATTTTGTACCGCTATGCTTTGTTTTGGGAATAATAGGAACAAGTATATTAGCTGCATTTGGATTTCCAATTCTTGCATATTTGATGTGGGGATTATATTGGCTGGTTGCTGTGGGAATGTCTTTGTTATCCGTGAAAGGAGAAAAAAAGACATGGTGTCAGCTTGCATTGCCATTTTTATTTTTCTTACTTCATATCAGTTACGGAATTGGAAGTTTTGTAGGAATGATAAAGTTGCCATTTTGGAAATATAAGAGGTAAAGAAATTGGGAAATTTAAGAGAAAAGCTGGAACGAGTAAAGTTTAAAGATATTCTGGCAATCGGGACATGTGTGTGTGCAATACCCTATGCACTATATTTAAAAAAGAAACGCCCGGATATGTGGTTAATTTGTGAAGATTATAATGAAGCCAGAGACAACGGGTATTGGTTATTTAAGTACATAAGAGAGCAGCAGCCTCAACAGGATGTTGTTTATGCAATTAATAAAAAATCCGTAGACTATAACAGAGTGAAAGACTTGGGAGAGGTGATACAGTACAGCAGTTATAAACACTGGGCGTATTATCTTGCTGCCAGTAAAAATATCAGTTCACAAAAGGGCGGAAAGCCTAATGCAGCAGTATGCTATTTATTAGAAGTATACGGTATTCTGAAAAATACCAGAGTGTTTTTGCAGCATGGAGTAATTTGTAATGACATGCCATGGTGTTATTATGAAAATACAAAAATGCGTTTGTTTGTGTGCGGAGCATTAAAGGAATATAATTTTATTCGAGATACTTATGGATATCCGGAAGGTTATGTCAAGTATTTGGGATTAACCAGATTTGACGGATTGCATGACTTTAAAGTGAAGAAAAATCAAGTTTTAGTAATGCCTTCATGGAGGGAATGGATTGCAACGCCTACATCAAAATCTAAGGAATTGGACAGTGATGTGAAAAATTTTGTGAGTACAGATTATTATCAGCATTGGAATGCTGTATTAAATAGCGAAAAGATTGATAAAATTTTAAAAGAAAACAATTTGGAACTTATTTTTTATCCACATAGAAATATGCAAAAGTATATTGAGGAATTTAAAACAAATTCAGAAAATATTACAATTGCAGACTGGAAGCAATATGATGTCCAAGGTCTGTTGAAAGAGTCAGCACTCCTGATTACAGATTTATCCAGTATTTTTATGGATTTTGGTTATATGAGAAAACCTATGATTTATTATCAGTTTGATATGGAAAAATTCCGAAAAGGACAGTATCAGCAGGGGTATTTTGAATATAAGCGAGATGGTTTTGGACCAGTCTGTGAAACTTTGGAAGAATTAGAAAATGCACTAGAGAAACTTGCAAAACGCAATTTGCAGATAGAAGAAACTTATTTGGAGAGAGAAAAAGAATTTTTCCCCCTTTGGGATACAGAAAATTGTAAACGTAATTATGAGGCGATAAAATCATTAGAGAAATAAAGAGGAAAAATTATGGAAGTATCAAAAAATAGAGAAAATACGATTATTTTTTTGACAAAATGTTTGTTGGTAGTTTTGGGATTATTTACGACAATTCCCTATATAAATGATGTGGGAAGAGACATATATAAGCTTTGTTGTGTATGGTGTTTTCTTTGTGTGGCATATTTGTTCATTAAGAGAACAAAAACCTTTTTAAAGCTTGAATATGTACTATTATTTCTTTTTTGTTGCTCCTATGCCATTACTATTTTAGTAAGCGGAACAGAGCATTTGATTAATGAAGTGGCAATTCTGGGTTACACTGGAATGTTGTTTTTTGCAATGAATTATTGTGACATAGACAGAGACGAAAAGGAAATAAAAAAAGAATTATCAATATTGTCATGGATTGTGGTAATTATCACATTTGTATTTTCACTTGTTGGATTTTTGATGTTTCTATTTTCTGTTTCAGTAGAAATAAGCCATGGAGAGACTACTTTTGTATATGGTATGAGAGAAAACAGACTTTGGGGATTGTACAATCCTAACTCAGGTTCTGTTTTAAATTATGTATCTATTCTTTTAACAGTATTGCTGCCTAAGAAGAAATTGGGAGTAAAAATCTTTTTAGGAATGAATATTGTTATTCAAAGTTTATGCTTTATTTTAACACAGAGCAGAGGCGGCTGGATTTGTTTACTTACTTATATTGCTATATACTTGTTATTTATTAAGAAATATAATTTTAAAGAAACAAAACAGGCACTCAAATGGTGTTATAAAGCGGTTGTTACAGTAGTGTTGTGTGTTGTCGTAATTGCAGGAGGAAATTTACTGAAAACAGGATTAGGGTATATTCCGGTAGCGATTGAAGAAGTAATGCCGGATGCGGAAAGCCATCTATCCGAAAAAGATAAATTTCTTCATGGAAAAGGAGAGAAACCGAGCACAAGTCTGGAAAGACTGGATAAAAAGGAAAATAATTTGGAAAGTATCAGTACAGGAAGAAGCGATTTGTGGAAAATGGGCTTAAAAGCTTACACAAAGAGTCCTGTATTCGGGATTGGATATCGCTCTATTGATGATGTTTTAGTAGAAGAAATGTCAAAAGGTGCATATATCAATTCCGGTGGCGGCGGTCTCCATAATATCTATATTACGGTTTTGGTTTCCTGCGGTGTAGTAGGATTTATCTTATTTGCATTGTATTTATTGTGTGTACTGAAAAAGGTAGCCTTCGGTATTTTTAATCCGAATATATCTACTTACGGAAAGTGTATCATGGCATTTATTCCGGTATGGTTGGTAGGAGAACTGGTAGAAAGCAGAATTGTACTGGGAATGAATTTTCAGGCAATTATCTTTTGGATTATGATAGGTTATGTGGGTTACTACACAAAGGAAAGGAAATAAAAATGGTAAGTGTCATTGTACCGGTTTATAATGCAGAAGAAAAATTAGAAAAATGTATTATGAGTATTTTAAACCAGAGTTATCAGAAGTTAGAGCTAATTCTGATTAATGACGGTTCAAAAGACGGCAGCGGGGAAGTCTGTAAGAAATATGCTGAACGTGATAAAAGAATACGGTATATTGAAAGAGAGAATAAAGGTGCATCGGCTACAAGGAACGAAGGGATTTCTTTGGCTTTGGGACAATATATACAGTTTGTGGACAGTGATGATTATATTGAAAAAAATATGGTAGAAGCCTTGGTGAACCGTATAGAAGAAACTGATGCAGACATGGTTATGTGCGGCTATACAGAGGTCTTTCCTCAAGATAAAGATGTGCGATTGCCTGAGATAGACAAAACAATTACAATGGCAGAATTGGGAAAAGAATATCCGAATATATTCGAAAAGTTTCTGTTGAATTCTCCATGTAATAAATTGTATAAAAAGGAAAAACTGTCTGAAAAGTTTCCGGAAGACTTATCTTTGGGAGAGGATTTGATTTTTAATCTTCACAACATGAAAAATATGAATAAAATTTCTTTTATTAAAGAAAGTTTTTATAATTATATTATTGGACAGGGAAGTTTAAACAGACGATACAGAAAAGACAGTATTGAGATTGCAGAAAGACTATACCTTGAAAGTATGGAATTTTGTAGTAAGTTTCATGTGGGAGAAACAGCAGAAACTCATATCAGTAATATTTTTATGACCTTCTTTTTCTATGGATTGACAGATTTATTTACAATATCCGGATATGATAAGAAAAAGAAAAAAGCAGTCTTAAATGGCTGGATGAAAAATCCGAATATTCAAAAAGCTGCTGTTCATGCAGAGGTAAGAAGAACGGTACAGAAAGTAGCAGTATTTCTTGTGAAACACAAGATGACAAGAGCCTTGGAAGGCCTTTTTATATTAAAAAGTTTCAGCCGGAGATGAGAGGAATATAGAGATGAAAAAAATACTAATCGATGGAATGAGCAGTAATATGGGTGGTGTGGAAAAGTTTGTCTGCACCATTTATGAAGCGCTAAAAGATGAATGGCAAGTGGATTTTATAACCGTAGATGAGTCAATTCCTTATCAGGAAGAATTTTTAAGGAACGGTTCCCAAATACATAAACTGACACCCAGATATGTAAGTGTATCAAAATATAAAAATGACATTAAAGAAGTTTTTAAAAATAATCAGTATGATGTGTTCTGGTTTAATAAAACAACACTCAGTTCTATTGACTGTATAAAAGAAGCGAAAAACAGCGGTGTAAAAAATGTAATCTGCCACAGCCATCAATCGAAAAATATGGGAACTTTATTTACCTTACTGATGCACAATATGAACAAACGAAAAGTAGGAAAGTATATTGATTATAGAGTTGCCTGTTCAAAAGAAGCGGCAGAATGGTTTTTCGGTTCAAAAGCTCAGGAAGCCGTGATTTTTCCGAATGCAGTAAATATAGGAAAATACGAACCAAATGAAACGCTGCGAGATGAAAAAAGAAAAGAACTTGGCATAGAGGGCAAATTTGTTATCGGAAATATAGCGCGTTTTGCAAAAGAAAAAAATCATAAGTTTTTAATGGATATTTTTGCAGAGCTTTGTAAAAAGGAAGATGCAGTATTAGTTTCTTGTGGAGAAGGTCCTTTGTGGGAAGAAACAAAAAACTATGCAAAAGAAAAAAAGATTGACGATAAAATTTTATTTTTAGGAATGCGTAAAGACATACCTGAAATTTTACAGGCAATAGATGTAGTTGTTTTTCCTTCTTTATTTGAAGGGCTTCCGTTTTCTCTGGTAGAGGCTCAGGCGGGAGGAATTCCATGTTTGATTTCCGATACCATTGGAAAAGAAACGAAACTTACCGATTTGGTACAGTTTTTTAGTTTAGATGCAGGAGCAGAGGCATGGGCTGATGAAATTTTAAAATATAAAGATTATAAAAAAGTTACAAAAAGAAATCAGCTTGAAGAAAAAGGATTTTCTTCAGAAATAATAGAAAAGAAAATTAAAGAAATGGTAAACCATTAAGTATTGTGTATAGACTTATAAAGCGGGAAAGGCAAAAAAATGAGTTTAAAGAAAAAACAGCTTACAGATTTAGATGAAATCAAACAGCTTGAGGTAGACATTCTGGATTATGTGGCTAAAATATGTGATAGTAATAATTTAAAATATTTTTTAGGGTATGGAACGTTGCTTGGTGCAGTCCGTCACAAGGGATTTATTCCGTGGGATGATGATGTTGATATCTTAATGCCCAGAAAAGACTATGAACAGTTAAGAAAAATTTGGGACAGAGATAACCGATACAAGCTGTTAGATTGCAGAGATGACAAGAAATATATTTATCCATTTATGAAAGTAATTGATACAAAAACAAAGCTGGAAGAGCACGATGTAGAGGAACAGGCAGATTTGGGACTTTATATTGATATTTTTCCTTATGACGGCGTATCAAGTGATACAGAGAAAAGACAGGCATTTTTGAAAAAATGTGAAAAATTAGAAAAGCTAAGGTTGTATTCCATGCTTTCGATGGATAAAATTCTTCATAAGGATGCGAAGAAGAATTTCGGGAGAAAAATTCTCTGGAAAATATTAAGAATGATAGGTCCTGCAAGAATTTCCAGAAAAATGGAAAAATTCATTGCAAAAAATACCGTGAAAGATGCGGAGTGGATGGGATGTCTGTGCACGAGATTTTCGGACAGAGAGATTATGAAAAAAGAAATTTGGGAGGAGACAATCCAACTGGAGTTTGAAGGGAAAATGTATAAGGCACCAAAAGAGTATGACAAAATGCTCACAACAAATTACGGTGATTATATGACATTACCTCCTGAGGAAAAACGTTGTCTGGCACATAATTTTAAAGTCTGGGAATATATAGAGGAATAGCTATGAAAGATTTATGGAGATTTATTAAATCATCAGGGATATATTTTGTAGGAACTGTGTTGACAAAACTGATTTCTTTTTTGCTTTTGCCATTATATACATCGTATATCAGCCCCGCTGACTATGGAACGTATGATTTGTATAATGCTTATATTATGTTTTTATGCTCTGTGTTATTTTTGGATATATGGTCCGGTATAATGCGGTTTATGTATGAATATGCAGGAGAAAACAGAAAGAAACCGATAAACTGTGGATTTGCCATTTTTACTACATCTACGATATTATATACAATTATTATTATTGTAGCAGCGCCGGCTCTGCATGTAGAGTATCCTTTCTGGCTGTTTTTATATGGTATTTTAATGAATACCCAGACTTTGGTGGGATATATTGCCAGAGGATATGAAAAAAATGTGTTATATACAACATCCGGTTTAATCGGTTCTATTACAACAATCGTTTTCAATATTCTTCTGTTAGTCCAGTTTAAAATGGATTATAGTGCGCTGTTTATTGCCAGCTGCATTGGGTATGTAGTGAATATTGTTATTATGGTTGTGGGAATTCACGAACGTCATTTGTTTTCTTTTAAATATTTTGATAAAAAGCTGTTTAAAGAAATGCTGCTCTTTTCATTGCCGTTATGCCTGAATTCAGTAGCATACTGGTTCTTGACAAGCTATAACAGAATTGCGGTAAATGATTATCTGGGACCGGAGGCAAACGGATATTATGCGATTGCCGGAAGATTTGGCTCTATGATTACTTTATTTACAACCTGTTTCCAAATGGCATGGCAGGAGTTGGCATATTCTAAGTCAGCGAAAGAAGACGGACTTGGAGAATTTTATTCTGTGGCGACTAATAATTATATAAAAAGTATGGGTGTCGGATTAGTGATATTAATTCCATCAATCTTTATTATATATCCTCTTATGGTAAACGAAGCTTATGGTGTGGGAAAAGAATTAATCCCCTTTTATCTTTTAGGAACCATTCTCTCTACAATCAGTAGCTTTTTAGGCAATACTTTTAGTGCCATAAAGAAAAACCAGTTATTATTCATTACAATGTTAATCGGAAGTGTGGCAAATGTAGTATGTATTCATTTGTTATTACCAAAGTTAGGACTTCAGGCATCTAATGTGGCTTTGGCGATTGGATTTTTATTGATTTGTATCACAAGATTGGTGCTGTTAAAGAAGGAACTGCATATATCAATAGAGTACAGAAATATAGTTATTGTTATTATTGGGTTTATTTGTGTAACCATAGCTTATCAGTATGGAAATCTGTGGCAAAATATAGTTGTTATGCTGGTAGCGTTGGCTTTGATATTTTATTTCTTTAAAGATGTCTTTCACATGGTTTTGCAGAAAGTGAGAAACAGAGGTTAAGGAAAAAGCTTGACAAAATAGAAATCTAAGCTGAAAATAAAAGAAGATATTGTTAGACTATACGTCTTTCAATATCTTCTTTTCATATTTTATAGAAGGGTAAGAGGTGGAAAATGAAAAAATTTATAAGAGCATTGGGAATAGGAATTCTCGCAAGCACTTTTTTGTGGACAGTGCCAACATATGCACAGGCGGAAACAGAGACAGCAGGTTCATCTATGAAAGAAGAAAGCTATTCAGAGGAAAATATCGAGCTTTATAATGAAGAACGAGAAAAACCAAAGGGAGAATGGAAAGAAGACGAACAGGGCAGATGGTATGAGTACAGTGACGGAACACGTCCAAAACTTTCTTGGAGAAAAATAGACGGTCAGTGGTATTATTTTAACAGTAAGGGATATTGGATAGATGATAATACATACGAAGAAGGTTCTTTAAAAGGAATTGATGTATCAAAATGGCAGGAAGAAGTTGACTGGCAGGCAGTAAAAAATGATGGAATTGATTTTGCCATGATACGGTTAGGGTATAATACAAATCAACTGGATAAGTATTATCAAAGAAATATGACAGAAGCTGAAAAGGCTCAAATTCCCGTAGGCGTTTATTATTACAGCAAAGCGATGAATGAAGAAGAAGCAGTTCGTGATGCAGAGTTTGTAATTGAAAATTTAAAAGGGTATAAGGTTTCATATCCTGTGGCTATTGATTTAGAGGATAAAGTACAGGAAGATTTGAGCAAAGAGGAGCTGGGGAAAATTGCAAGGGCTTTTGCTGATGAAATTCAGTCAGCAGGATATACTCCTATGGTATACGCCAATGAAAATTGGTATCAAAATTATATAGACTGGTCACTTTTAGGAGATGTGGAGAAATGGATTGCAAGTTATAGCGTAAGTCCAAATCCTAAGATAGAAAGAGAAATCTGGCAGTGCTGCAGCACAGGGTTAGTGGATGGTGTAAAGGGAAATGTAGACATTAACTTTGGATATAAAGATTATACAAAATATATCACACCACGAACAGAACCTTTAGAGAGCTACTATAAAAGAGGAAAATGGGTACAGGATAGTACCGGATGGTGGTATCGTTATAAAAATGGACAATATCCTAAAAATCAATGGGAATATATAGATAATCATTGGTATTGGTTTAACGAAAGCGGATATATGACAACAGGCTGGCAGCAGGTATACGGTAAATGGTACTATATGGACCAGTGGGGAGCGATGACAACGGGCTGGCAGGAGATATCCGGTCATTGGTATTATATGAATGACGGAGGAGCAATGCAGACCGGTTGGCAGCAGATATATGGTAAATGGTACTATATGGACCGGTGGGGAGCGATGACAACCGGTTGGCAGCAGGTATATGGTAAATGGTACTATATGGACCAGTGGGGAGTAATGACAACGGGCTGGCAGGAGATATCCGGTCATTGGTATTATATGAATGATGGAGGAGCAATGCAGACCAGTTGGTTGTACCTTGGCGGAAATTGGTATTATTTGAATAGTTCAGGAGCAATGGTTACAGGTCGTCATTATATTGACGGCGTATGGTATTCATTTAACAGCTCAGGCGTTATGCAGTAAAATAAGTAAAAAACAAGATATTCTGGCAGTTATGCTGACAAAAGCAGAAAAAATATTGTTAAAATCTGCGGATTTTTTAAATATTCTTGCTTGACTATCTTACTTCTTATGTTAAAATATATTGTGTGCGGGTACATTTCGCCCGCACTGAGAAAAATAGAAACTAGAAGTTTATTTTTCCAGTATCTACATTTAGGAGGAATGTTCAAAATGGCAAAATGGGTTTATATGTTCACCGAAGGTGACGCATCCATGAGAAACACTCTCGGTGGTAAAGGTGCAAACCTTGCTGAGATGACAAAATTAGGTCTTCCGGTACCACAGGGATTTACAATTACAACAGATGCTTGTACTCAGTACTATGAAGATGGAAGAAAGATTAACGATGAAATCATGGAACAGATCATGGAAGCTATCGTTAAAATGGAAGAAGTAACAGGAAAGAAATTCGGAGATAAAGAAAATCCACTTCTTGTATCGGTTCGTTCCGGAGCAAGAGCTTCTATGCCAGGTATGATGGATACAATCCTGAACCTTGGTTTAAATGAAGAAGTTGTTGAAACTCTGGCAGCAGCATCAGGAAATGCTCGTTGGGCATGGGATTGCTACAGAAGATTTATCCAGATGTACTCTGACGTAGTTATGGAAGTTGGTAAGAAATACTTTGAAGAGCTTATCGACAAAATGAAAGAAGAAAAGGGTGTTACTCTTGACGTTGAACTTACAGCAGAAGACTTAAAAACTCTGGCTGGACAGTTCAAAGCTGAATATAAAGAAAAAATCGGTGAAGACTTCCCGGCTGACGCTAAAGAGCAGTTAATGGGAGCTGTTAAAGCCGTATTCCGTTCTTGGGACAACCCACGTGCTAACGTATATCGTCGTGACAACGATATCCCATATTCTTGGGGTACAGCTGTTAACGTACAGATGATGGCATTCGGTAACATGGGTGATGACT
>OLRL01000111.1_pt1 | contig 75060 bp, 68 predicted proteins | sample 1643201 | NCBI WGS metagenome assembly OLRL01 (sample SAMEA3136649, study PRJEB25190) | human gut metagenome | biome: human gut; feature: human-associated habitat; material: faeces | place: Austria | collected 2013
AAGCATAACTCTCCCAAAGTCCGGTTCCGGCGGGGCTTATTAAAGTGCCTTTAATTCTGAATACTGCCGTTCTTGATTCATTAAAACTGGGCAGATTGGTGCTTTAGGAGAAGTCATTTATATTTAAATTACATTTTGCGGAAACTCAAGACGGAAAGATGACAAGAGAAAAGTATCGGTACTTAAATCTGGAAGAAGGAGATACCCTCTCGATACAAGAATTAACAGGGGAAGATTGGACAAAAAATGAAAAAATTCCATTAGAGGTTGTAAAGGTGACAGAAGAAGCACCGTTTGGTCTTCCAAGTGGAATCGGTTATGGGTGTATCCGTGTCATTGTATCTGACAAGATGATGGAACAGTTTGACTATGACTATGGTGGGATGAGAATCGATGCGGAAGACACGAAAAAGCTGGCAGAAGAAATAAAAAAGATCGAACAGGTAAATGGAGGAACGGTGGAATGGGATATCAATGATTTAGATGCTATTGCACGAGAAAGCAAAAGCCTGATTTTGATCGTTTCCATCTTCGTATACGGCTTTATCGCGGTTATTTCCTTCATCGGAATCACCAATGTATTTAATACGATCACGACGAATATGACGCTTCGAAGCCGAGAGTTTGCCATCTTAAAATCTGTCGGTATGACGGAAAAAGAATTCCGGAAAATGATCCGATATGAAAGCCTCCTTTACGGAGTCAAAGCGTTGGCACTCGGATTGCCGGCAGGCGTGTTGCTATCGTATTTGTTCCATTACTTTTTCGTAGGGATTCTGATCGTGGAATATAAATTACCTTGGCGAGAAATGGGAATTGCAGTGATATTCGTGTTCTTGATTATATCTCTTACCATGCACTATGCGGTGAAAAAAAGTCAGAAACAAAATATCATAGAAACGATACGGAGTGAAAACATTTAGGGACGTAGTAAAGTGCAAAAAGGGTACGTCCCAAACTTAAAAGAGGTATGTCCCAAAGTGCAAAGAGAGGTGTCCCTTTTGCAAAAAATAGTGTTAAAATATAAGTAGGGACAGAGTAAATGTTAATTGGGGACGTAGTAAATGTACAAAATACTACGTCCCCAATGTAAAATAATGTCACAGATTCTGAGCAGATACGTTTTATTAGTAAAGACAAGAGAAGTTTTGCAAGGAGAAAGGGGGATGCATATGGAGCAGGAGGAATGGAAGAAGATATATGAGCAGTATTATAAACCGATGTTTTTGTATGCATTATCCCTTACGAACAATGTGCAGGATGCAGAGGATTTATTACAGGAAACTTTTGTAAAGGCTTTTCTTTCTTACGAAAGAACAGGAAGCTTAAAAGCTTGGCTGGTGAAAGTATTGAAAAATGAATTTATCAGTATGATGCGGAAGCGCAAACGAGAAATTCTATCTGGGGATAACCACCCGATTTTGAATGAGAAAAGTGGAGAAGAAGGGATTCCGGAACAGTTGATTCAGGAAGAGGAGCGTAGACAACTGTTTTTGGCAATTCAAAAGCTTCCGTTAAAGTCCAAAGAGATTTTGATTGAAAGCATCTATTTTCATTTGGATGATTAACAAATTGCGAAAGAGCATCATATAACAAGGAAAAATGTACGGAAGATTCGTTCGCGTGCCAAGCAAAAACTGCTTCAGATTATAAAGGAGGAATCGTGATGATGGAACAGAAAGAAACGAAGATTACAGAGGAAACTTTGGATCAGGAATTGGAACTGTTGATGGATGCAATGCCGGAACAGGAAGATTTTGAGAAAAAAATCGATCGTTATATCAAGAAGAAGATTCGAAATATTACAATCAAGACCGTCTGCTCTATTTTTATCATCATTGCAGTATTATTTTTGATGATTAGTCCGGCGATGGATCGGGCGTATCTGAATCCAAAGAAGTTAGAAAAAGATGGGACATTCCAATCCGTTTTGCGTGATTACTATGAGATAACAAGACCATATATTGAGTTGGGAACGATCAATATCGAGAAAAAGGGATTTGCAAGATATGGGCTTGGGATTGAGGCCTTTGATGATACGGAAAAAATCAATGTTGGACTAGAAACGGTATGGGTGGACGTTGTGCTTGGAAAATATAAGAACTGGAATGATCCGAGGATGCTTCTTGTGACAAAGCTTGGAGCATTTGAGTATCCGTCTTCCAAAGAAGATATAGATAACTTGACAAAAGAATTAGAAAAATTGCCGGAATCAGCAAAAATCAGCCTTGCAATTTCGGAAAAGGAAGTACGTGATGTAGCGGAACTACGCAAGGAGAAAGTGGATTTGGATTGGATTGAAGTGTATCATCCAAATCAGCCAGAATTCCAAGGTGGCTTAAGCTTATGGAGGACACAGATTTATAATGATTCCGATGACCGGGAAAACATGACGGAAGAGGAATTGTTGAAAGTCTATATGCAAAACCTAAAAAATCTTGCAGAGCATTCGGATATATGGAGAAATCTCGGGCTTCCGTATCATTCATCTGTTTGGGCGGAAGGGGTAAAACAGATAGAGGATTGCTATGAGGATGCGAAAACATTAGAAAAGCTACAAACAAAGGCATATTATATTTCCGGTCGAAGAAATGAGATTTTAGAATATTTGCAGAAGACAAGTATTGAATCCGTGTCCGTATATGATGTAAAATCAAATATATGGGAATAGTTGTTAGCATAGCAACAAGTGAAAACGGAGGTGGAACTTATGCAATATGAAGGACAGATTTGCAGAGCTCCCATGGAGCGTGCGTCATTCATGCTGCCGGTTATGGTAGGTTGTTCTTACAATGGATGTAAGTTTTGCAACTTGTTTCGGCATTTGAAGTACCGTACACTTCCTTTGGAGCAGATAGAACATGAATTGAAGCGTGTGAAAGCATGTAACGGGAATCCGAAGAGAATATTTCTCGGAGACGGCAATGCCTTCGATCTTCCGATGGAACGTCTTGTCACGATTTTGGAAATGATACGTTCGTATTTCCCGAACTGTGAGATGGTAAATATGGATGCGACAGTTACAGGGATTTTGAAGAAAACCGAGGAAGAATTACAGAAGCTTTATGAACTTGGTGCGCGGCACCTGTATCTGGGAATAGAAACCGGATTGAACGATGTTCTCGTCTTTATGAACAAAGATCATACCCTTCCCGAAGCATATGAGGCAATTGAAAAATTGCAGAAAGCAGGGCTTATCTTTGATGCGCACATTATGACAGGAGTTGCGGGAAAAGGAAGAAGTAGCGAAAATGCAGAAGCGTTGGCAAAATTTTTGTTAGAGACACATCCGGCGCATGTTGTAAACTTTTCTATGTTTATGCATAAGGAAGTCCCGCTTTATCGGGAGGTAGAACGAGGAAACTTTGTGCAGGCAGACGAATTGGAATGTCTCAAAGAAGAGAGACGATTGGTAGAACTTTTGCAAGAAAGCGACACGCCGATCTTATACGATGGGTTTCATGACTTCATTGAATTCCGTGTCAAGGGTTCTCTTCCAAGGGATGGAGAAAAAATGTTGAAAAAACTAGATGATGCCATCCAAGCATATGAGAAAAAGGAACCCATCTATAGTTTGGTATTTGGAGAATGTCCGAATTTACAGCGGTGTGAAGATCAGGCAGATGTTTGGAATATGAACGATCATTCATAAAATAAAAAATAAAGTATGAAAAGCGTGGGAAAAATTCCACGCATTTTGTAACATTTCTTGAGATAAATTGTTATACAGATATAGAAGAAACATAGGTGAGAGGAAGGAGGTGTTCTGTATTGGAACAAGAATTATTAAGTCAGTTATATCGACTATATAGCCGGGAAATCTACTTGTATTTGTATTCTTTTTGTAAAAATAAGGAATTGGCAGAGGATTTGATGCAGGATACCTTTTTAAAAGCCTTGCTATCTTTGGAGGAACAGCATACAAATATGCGCGCGTGGCTTTATATGGTTGCGAGAAATCTGTATTTCAATGAGCAAAAGAGGCAGAAACGCAAAGACTCGTATCAGAAGCAGATACAGGATACTTTTGTAGATGGAGGAACAGATTGAACAACCAAAAGAATTACCGGATGGAAGCGTAGAGATTTCCAATATGTCGCCGGGAGGAACAACTGAAGAATGCAGGGAGACGATTGATCAGTTGGAGGAAGAGAAATACTATAAAGCTTATGTAACCTTGAATCAGATTCTTCCGTATGAAACAATGTATAAGTTTTTGAAACAATATGAAATTCGGCCGGATTGGTGTGCGATACAGTGCACAGATCAGATGCATCAGATGTATCATAAGAACATTGGATTTTCCATATATCAAAGTGGAAACAATATAGCTTGGGATAAAGAAACATATCCATTGCTTCGGACAGTTGATGGAGAGGCTTACGATGAAATAGAAAAAATGATGCAAACAGAAGAAGGTGCGTGCACACATTTCACAAGCATGTTACACTATATGAGTAAACAGACACGATTTTTAAAAATGTTTTATCCAGAATTGGAAGCAGAGACGTTGGAAGAAAGCGCGGAATATGTGGAGAAGAACGGTATTAAGATTTATGGAATGCTAATTACTGCAGACCGCGCAACATTGCAGAAGCTGGATGATACAGAAGAAGTATACTCAATTTATGTGTTAAAGAGATAAGAAGGAGGAAACAAAGATGGTACATCATATCGTAATGTGGAAATTCAAATCAGAAATAGGAGAGGCAGAAAGATCAGCTTTGAAAAAAGCGATGAAAGAACAGTTGGAAGGACTGATAGGAAAAGTGCCGGGGCTACTTTCTTTGCAATTCGTTGCAGAGCCAATTCCGTCCAGCACCCATGATATTGCACTTGTGAGTACGCTTGAAAAGGAAGAGGATATTGCGGGTTACGCAACTCATCCGGAGCATGTAAAAGTGGCAGATACCTATGTGAGACCGTTTGTAACAGAGCGTGCTTGCCTGGATTATTAAAGCGGAGGAAATCTGGAAATGCTAATTGAAAAAGAAATATTGGAGTTAAACGGAAAAGAGTTAGTGCTTCGGAATCCAACAAAAGAAGATGCGGCAATGCTCATCCAATATCTTAGGACGACTTGTGGAGAGACTCCCTTTTTATCGAAGGAGGAAGAAGAAGTACAGATTACGCTGGAAGAAGAACGAGAATTTATTCGACAAATGAATATTTCAGAACATAGTGTGATGATACTGGCATTTTTGAATGGGGAATTTGTTGGAAACTGTAGTTTTTCCGGAAATAATATAAAAAGACAGAAACATAGAGTTTCCATGGGGATTGCTCTTTTTCAAAAGTATACAGGAATGGGGATCGGAAAAATCATGATCGAAAAGTTAATGCAAACTGCGAAAGAAAAAGGATTTGAGCAGATAGAACTGGAGGTTTCGGCAGAAAATGAAAGAGCTATTCATCTGTATAAAAAATTAGGATTTCAAATATATGGAACATTTCCGGATAGTACAAAGTACAAAGATGGGACATATAGTGACACTTTTTGGATGATGAAGCGACTAAAATGAAAAATAATGAAAAAAAGTGAAAAAAGTAGTTGATTTTTTCTGATATTCTGTTATAATATCATTGTTGCGTAACGGAAGCAACATAAAATGATAATGCGGAATGGTGTAATGGTAGCACAGCAGACTCTGACTCTGTTAGTAGGGGTTCAAATCCCTTTTCCGTAGTTTTGATTGAAAAGCGAAGTGTGGCTCAGCTTGGTAGAGCGCTACGTTCGGGACGTAGAGGTCGCAGGTTCGAATCCTGTCACTTCGACTGTTGAAGAGCTTTGAGGTATGATAGCATTTGCAATGTTATTTTATCTGAAAGCTTTTTTGTTGTGTAAAAAAATATGTTGTGCGAAAATGGGAAAGTTTTGTATAATGAGAATATAAACTGAAAAAAGATATTTGAAAAAGGGGTGAATCTATGTTTGGGAAAAGAAAATGTAGCCTCTGCGGCGGAAAGCTGGTAGATAATAAGTGTACACTTTGTGGGTTAGACAACTCGAAATCCGATGAAAACTATAAGCAAACGGAAATAAGAGTGAATGATCCTGAGAAAAGAGAGTCTGAGCCGGAACAATTGAAGGATCATCAAGAAAAGAAAAAAAGAGACCGGAATGTACAGAATGGTCCGATTTTGGAAGAACGAGGAAAGAAATTCGGGAAGGGACTTCTTGCAATCATCGTATCGATTATTACAGTGGTTGGTGTGGATACTTTGCTGGATCTTGCAGTAGACATAAAAGATTATATCAGTCAGTCAGTACATGAAGAAGAAAATGTGGAATTTGTTGAAGAAGAACCAGATTACAAAGAGTATATGTATGATTTTGTAACGAGAGAGTTATCGGAAGAAGGAGAGAACTATGAGGCAGAACTGGGCGCCGGACAATATATTGTTGGAGTTCATATTCCGGAAGGAACTTATCAAGTAATAAAATCATCTGAGCAGACAGATGTTGAATATGGATATTTGATAGTGGATGATTTTGAAAACTCTATTTATTTAGGAGAAGATTTTACGGAGCCGGGTACGGAAATTTCAGATGTCAGGTGCTATAATGGCGCGGTAATTCGCATTAGTGGGAATGAAAAATTGCATTTTTATTCAGAAAATGCACAGATAGATTCCATGACAGGTGTGGAAAATGCGTTGACAGAAGCGGTGGAAGTCCGAGATAATTCAGTGGCCGGGGTGGATTTTCCTGCGGGAGTATATGATATTGTAGAACAAAAGAATCCGGAGCTTTATATGGATTTTACTTATGTTCTACCTGCAGCATTGACACAGGAGATGGAAGAACAAGGATTTAGTTATCAGGAAGAGTTTTTGTGGATTACGGCAGAAGAAGAACCATATACCTATCGGAATCTTTGGCTTCCAGAAGGAACAGAACTTACGATCAGAGAGGCAGAGGCGCTTCATTTAGAACCAAGTGCGGTTGTACCGGAAGATGAAAAAGCGTTTTGCCATCAGAATAAATAATGAATAATCGGGAATGCTCTCTGCAGAAGAAGGAGGGAGCATATGAGATTGCCAAAACATATCGCAATTATTCCGGATGGTAACAGGAGATGGGCTGTGAAAAATCAGTTACAGAAACAGGAAGGTTATGAAAGAGGTCTGGATCCGGGGCTTCGTGTTTTGCGAAAAGCAAAGGAATACAAAATTCCTGAGATTACCTATTATGGATTTACGACAGATAATTGTAAACGCCCAAAAGTCCAGCAGGAAGCATTTCGAAAAGCTTGTGTAGACGCAGTGAAAATGATTGAAAATGAAGGGAATGTGTCTCTTCTTGTTGTTGGAGATATGTCCTCGAAGAATTTTCCAAGGGAGCTTTGTGAATATCGGCAGAGAAAAGAAATTGGGGCACCAGAGATAAAGGTTAACTTTTTGGTGAACTACGGCTGGGAATGGGATTTGGGCAAGACGGTTTTTGCTGACGAGGGAAAAAATTCAAAACGAGTTGTACATTCTAGTGATATTTCCAGGATCGATCTGATTATTCGTTGGGGAAATATGCGAAGATTATCGGGGATGCTGCCAATCCAGTCTGTCTATGCAGACTTCTATGTGGTGGAAGAATTATGGCCGGATTATCAGGATCAGGATTTTGAGGAAGCTCTCCGTTGGTATGACAAACAAGATGTTACTTTGGGAGGATAATTAAAAAAGATGCCTTATGGGAAATTTGCATAATATATGAAGCAAGTTCGCCGAGGGCATCTTTTTAGTTGATTTATTTTACGGATAATTCCATAATGTAGTCGTCCATGACATATCCGTCTCCGATATCGTTACATTCTTCACGTACCGTTTCAAAGCCAAAGTGTTTATATACATCAATGGAACGGAAATTATGTTTGTTGACAGTCAGCCAAATTTTGTCTAAATTTCTTAACTTACATAATTCAATGTATTTGCGAAGCATTTCTGAACTGATATGTTTCTTGCGAAAATCTTCGTGTATGTAAAGTTTGCTTAAGAAAAGAGAACCGTCTGTTTCCTGGATTGCAGAGAATCCGGCAAAAGTATAGTCGTAAGAAATGAGGAAAAATTCATAATTCTCTTCTTCGATTTCTTTCCGAATTGCTTCTGGTGAGAGAAACTTTTCGAGCATATAGTCAACTTGTTTGTTTCTAATTAATTTGTCATAATGTTCGTGCCATATTTCTTCGGCCATGGCAGAGACAGACAAGATTAATTCTTCGTTTGTAACTGGGATAATTCGTAAATTGTCCATGATGGTGTCTCCTTTGTAGTTTATAGAAATTTTCCTTGTTGCGCATGCAGCATCAATGGTATTATTATAGTAGATTTAAAGAAAAGAAACAAGTGTCAGAGAAGTTCGGAGGATGCAAAAATGGACAATTTTGTAGAATTGAAGGACGTTAAGAAAATTTATCATATGGGAGAAATCGAGATTGCGGCTGCGGATGGGATTAATTTTTCTGTTGGGAAAGGTGAGTTTGCAGTTGTGGTAGGCGCCAGCGGAGCAGGGAAAACAACGGTGTTGAATATTTTAGGCGGAATGGATACTGCGACAAGCGGAAAAGTGATCGTGGACGGAGAGGACATTGTAAAGTTTAAACCTAAACAATTGATTGGATATCGAAGAGATGATATAGGATTTGTATTTCAATTTTATAATCTTATCCCCAACTTAACCGCTTTGGAAAATGTGGAATTGGCGCTTCAAATCTGCAAAGAACCGAGAGATGCGGCAGAAGTGTTGACGGAAGTAGGGTTGGGCAATCGGTTGAATAATTTTCCGGCGCAATTATCCGGTGGAGAACAGCAGCGAGTATCGATTGCGAGGGCGCTGGCAAAGAATCCGAAACTTTTGCTCTGTGATGAGCCGACGGGAGCGTTGGATTACAATACGGGAAAAGCGATTTTACGGCTCTTGCAGGATACGTGCAGGAAAAAGGGAATGACCGTAATCTTGATCACGCATAATTCGGCGATTGCTCCGATGGCGGATAGAGTCATCCATATTAAGAGTGGAAAAGTCTCTAAAATAGTGGAAAATACGAATCCAATTTCCATTGATGAGATTGAATGGTAAACGGAAAAATAAAAGAAGAGTGATGAAAGAATGAAGAAAAAAGCACTAAAAAAAGATTTCTATATGGAAATCAAAAAAAGTCTCGGCAGATTTTTGTCCATCTTTTTTATCGTTGCGCTAGGGGTTTCTTTCTTTGCGGGAATAAGAGCTTCAGAACCGGATATGCGATTGTCGGGAGATGAGTATTTTGACGAATGGAATTTGGCGGATATGAAGATCGTCAGTACAATGGGCTTGACGGAGAAAGATGCGGAATCGATAAAAACGATATCCGGAGTGGAAGCGTTGGAAAGCGGCTATAGTGTAGACGCGATGTGTAAAATAGAAGATACCAAAAAGGTCATTCATGTGATGTCAGATTTGGAGACGATGAATCGTCCGTCGCTGCAGGAAGGGCGATTACCGGAAAAAGCGAATGAATGTTTGTTGGATGTTGACTTTATGAAAGCTTCCGGGTATAAGGTGGGAGATGAGATTGAACTGGAGTCGGGAACGGAAGAGAAACTGACGGACAGCTTGAAGTATACAACGTATCGGATCGTGGGAGCGGGAAGCAGCCCTTGTTACATTTCTTTTGAGCGTGGAAGCAGTATGATCGGTACCGGTGAAGTGAGTGGTTTTATGATCGTGCCAAAGCAAGCGTTTTCCATGGAAGTGTATACGGAGTTTTATATGAAGGTGGACGGAGCCTTTGATGAAGTTGCGTTTACGAAAGCGTATGATGCGAAAGTTGAGCGGGTTGTGGATAGCGTGGAAAGTATCCGCGAGGTTATGCAACAGGCGCGGCACGATCAGATTGTAGACGATGCAGAAGATGAAATCAGAGATGCGGAAATCGAACTTTCTGATGCGAGGAGAGAGCTTTCTGATGGAAAAGAAGCATGGGAAGATGGTAAAAGAGAGCTGGAAAGTGGAAAAACTGAAGTAGCCAATGCAAAAACAGAGCTTGCCAATGGAAAAAAAGAACTGGAAACAGGGCGGCAAGAACTGAAAAAAGGGAAACAGGAACTTTTAGACGGTGAGAAGAAGCTTTCCGATGAAAAACGTAAGACAGAACATCAATTGGCAAGCGCGAAGAAGGAACTTTTAGATGGTGAGAAGGAGTTGGCGAGCGGGAAACAACAATTGGCTGCCGGAGAAAAGGAACTTGCGGATGGGAAGGCTCTTTTAGTAAAGAAACAAAAGGAGCTGGAAGAAGGAAAAGCGAAGTATGAGGCAGGAGTTGTGCAACTCAATGAAGGGAAGAAGCTGCTTGCAGAGAATGAGAAAAAACTAGAGCAGGCGAAACAGAGTTTGCCGAAATTAGATGCTGCAATACGAGGGGCCGAGAAGGGTGTGGAAGAACTTGGAAAATTGGTTGCAAATGCCCAAAAAGGAGTTGCTTTGGCTGAAAAAGAGGCAAACAGGCGGCAGCAAAAGTATGAAGAAGCGAAGCGAGCATGGGAATCCGGTTCGGGAGAAGTTACAGAGGCAGAAGTGAAAGCGCTCAAGGAACTTGCAGATGCAGCGCAAAAAACATATCTTGATCTTGCAGAAAAGTATAGTAAATTGAAAGTTACTTATGATAAAGCGGAAAAGGGACTTGGTGAGTTAAAGAAGAAACGAGATCAATTGCAGGCTGAAATTGAGCGAGGAGAGAAGGAACTTGCTGCCGGCAAAGAAGAATTGCTTGCCAATGAGAAGTTGTTGGAAGAATCTAAAATACAGTTAGAAGAAGGTCAGAAACAATTCGATCAAGGATTGGAAAAACTTTCGATAAGTGAACTGGAGCTGAAAAGCGCCAAAGATACCATTCAGAAAAGTGAGGCAGAACTGCAATCGGGATGGCGCGGTTATCATAGCGGAAAACAAGAAGCAGATAGACAATTTGCTGTGGGTGAAAAAAAGTTATTGCAAGGGAAGCAGGAAGTATCAGCAGCAGAGAAAAAAGTACAAGACAGCGAAAGAGAACTTGCTGATGGAGAACGACAGCTTGCCGATGCAGAGAAGGAAATTCTGGACGGAGAAAAAGAACTTACCGATGCGGAACAGGAGATTTTGGATGGAGAACAGGAGATTGCGGACGGAGAGAAAGAGTTAGCGGATGCAAAACTGGAGGTACAGGATATAGATATGCCGAAGTGGTATGTCTACGACCGAGATGTATTTGAGCAATATACAGGATATGGCGAAAATGCGGATCGTATGAGAGCGATCGGAGAAGTATTTCCGGTTCTGTTCTTCCTTGTTGCGGCGCTGATCAGTCTGACTACAATGACTCGTATGGTAGAGGAACAGAGAGTGCAGATTGGAACGCTCAAAGCGCTAGGTTACAGCAAATTCTCTATTGCAGGAAAGTATCTTGGATATGCTTTTGTCGCTACGTTAGGAGGAAGCATCGTAGGAGTTCTTGCCGGAGAAAAACTGTATCCTTATATCATTGTTACTGCATATAAGATTATGTATCCGCATCTTCCGAATGTAGTGATTCCATACAATATGAAATATGCGATCATGGCTACTGCGGCAGCGATTTTCTGCACGATGGCAGCGACAGTTTTCGCATGTTACAAAGAGTTAGCAGCACAACCTGCAGTATTGATGAGACCTCCGGCTCCAAAACAAGGAAAGCGCGTATTCCTGGAACGAGTAACATTCTTATGGAAACGTCTTAGTTTTATTTGGAAGTCTACGATACGGAATCTGATTCGTTATAAGAAACGATTTTTCATGACGGTATTCGGAATCGGAGGCTGTATGGCATTGATTCTTGTAGGATATGGGTTACGAGATTCTATTTACAACATTGCAGTAATTCAGTATGAGGACATTCAAAAATACGATGTGATGACGATTTTAGATGAAGATGCGTCAAAAGAAGAAAAGATGGCTTTGGAGCAGTATATTTCCGGAGAATCCGAGCTTTCAGATGAGCTGAATATTTATATGAAAAATATGACCATCGGAATAAAAGACATGGAGGAAGAAGCATATGTATTTGTTCCAAAGGAAGAAGAAAAATTCAAAAACTTTGTAGTATTACAAGACCGAAGAACAAAAGAAGAATATGCGCTAGATGAAGAGGGAGCTGTCTTGACCGAAAAAATGGCGCGGACGCTTGGTGTGGAAGCAGGAGACAGTATTTACATACAAGACGAGAAATTTGGAGAAAAAGAAATTCAAATTACGGCAGTATGTGAGAATTATATGGGTCACTATCTCTATTTGACAAAGGGAGCGTATGCGAAGTTGTTTGGAGAAGAGCCAAAATACAATACGAAGATTTTCCAAATGAAGGAGTATCAGGAAGAGAAAGCCATGAAGATTGGTGAAGAGATGTTGGCAACAAAGGCGGCGATCAATGTACAGTATATGGATAATATGCGAGGAAGAATTGAAGATATGTTGACAACATTAGACAGCGTCATTGTCGTATTGATCACGGCTGCGGGAATGTTAGCGTTTGTCGTACTGTATAATTTGAATAACATCAATATTACAGAACGAAGAAGAGAACTTGCTACGATCAAAGTACTGGGATTTTTTGATAAAGAAGTAGCGGCATACGTTTACCGTGAGAATGTATTATTGACGATCATCGGGGCGATTGCCGGATGTGGTCTAGGGTATCTTTTACACCGATTTGTAATCGTGACGGTAGAAGTAGATGATGTGATGTTCGGTAGAAATATCGAATGGAAGAGCTACCTGATCGCAATGCTGTTTACCATTGGATTCTCTGCTTTTGTTAACTGGGTAATGTATTTTAAACTGAAAAAGATTGATATGGTAGAATCTTTGAAAAGTGTAGAATAGCAGAGTTTATGGAAATTTTATAATATTTATAGTTTTGTTAGCACTCTTTGTTAAAGAGTGCTAATTTTATATTGACTTTTTGGAAATAGGGTATTAAGATATCTTTTAGGCGAAAAGATATCAATACCGAAAGGTATAACATAATAAAAAGGAGTTGTTTGAAATGGGAACAAAACATGGAAATCTTTCAATCAATAGTGAGAACATTTTTCCAATCATTAAAAAATGGATGTATTCAGATCACGATATTTTTGTACGTGAGTTAGTATCGAACGGATGTGACGCCATCACAAAATTAAAGAAATTAGATATGATGGGCGAATATACAATGCCGGATGATTATAAGGCGAAGATTCTGGTTATTGTGAACCCGGAAGAGAAGACATTGAAGTTTACAGATAACGGTATCGGTATGACGGCTGAAGAAGTAGAAGAATACATTACACAGATTGCGTTTTCCGGTGCAACAGAATTCCTTGAAAAATATAAGGATAAGACAACAGAAGACGATATGATCGGACATTTTGGTCTCGGATTCTATTCAGCATTCATGGTAGCAGACGAAGTACATATCGATACACTTTCCTATAAAGAAGGTGCGGCTCCGGTACATTGGACTTGTGACGGCGGTACAGAGTACGATATGGAAGAAGGGAATAAAACAACCGTTGGAACAGAAATTACTCTTTTCTTAAACGAAGACAGCGTAGCATTTTCTAACGAATATCGTGTACGAGAAGTGCTTGAAAAATACTGCTCTTTCATGCCGGTAGAGATTTACTTGTCAAGAGAAAATGCAGAGCAGGAATATGAGACAATTCCAGAAGAAGAACTTCGTGAAGATGATGTAGTCGTAGAACATATTCATGAAGACGCGAAGATGGAAGAAAGAGAAAATGAAAACGGCGAAAAAGAAATGGTAGAGGTTTCACCGGCATCTGAGAAAGTGAAGATTAACAAACGTCCGGTTCCGTTAAATGATATCCATCCGCTTTGGGCAAAACACCCAAATGAGTGTTCAAAAGAAGAATATATTGAATTCTACAGAAAAGTATTTATGGATTACAAAGAACCGTTATTCTGGATTCATTTGAATATGGACTATCCATTTAACTTAAAAGGAATTCTTTACTTCCCAAAAATCAATATGGAATATGAATCTATCGAAGGAACAATCAAACTTTACAATAATCAGGTGTTTATCGCAGATAACATCAAAGAAGTGATTCCGGAATTCTTGATGTTGTTGAAAGGTGTGATTGATTGCCCGGACCTTCCGCTTAACGTATCAAGAAGTGCGTTGCAGAATGATGGATTTGTCAATAAGATTGCAGACTACATTTCGAAGAAAGTGGCAGATAAGCTTTCTGGAATGTGCAAGACAGATCGTGAGAACTATGAGAAATACTGGGATGATATCAGTCCGTTTATCAAATTTGGTTGCTTAAAAGATGAAAAATTCTGCGATAAGATGAGCGACTATATGCTCTTTAAGAACTTGGAACACAAATATCTTACATTAAAAGATATAGCAGGAGAGAAACCGGAAAAAGAAGAAGGAAAAGAAATTGAGAAAAAGACCATCTTCTATGTAACAGATGAACAGCAGCAGAGCCAGTATATCAATATGTTCAAAGCAGAAGGTCAAGATGCAGTAATTTTAACACATAATATTGATTCTGCATTTATCTCACAGTTAGAGCAGAGAAATGAACATGTGAAATTCCAGCGTATCGATGCGGATTTAACAGATCACTTCAAAGAAGAAGTGTCTGAGGAAGATGCAAAAGTGTTGGAAGAAAACAAAGAGACTTTGACAGAAGTATTTAGAAAAGCTCTTGCAAATGACAAATTAGAAGTTAAAGTTGAGAAACTGAAAAATGAAAATGTTGCTTCTATGGTGACTTTATCAGAAGAATCCCGCCGTATGCAGGAAATGATGAAGATGTATAATATGTACGGAATGGATCCGTCTATGTTTGGAACAGATGTAACACTTGTATTAAATGCAAACCATCCACTCGTACAGTATGTATTGGAACATAAAGATGGCGAACATACAGAAATGTTCTGTAAACAGCTTTATGACCTTGCACTTCTTAGCAACAAACCGTTGAATCCGGAAGAGATGACAGAGTTTGTAAAGAGAAGCAATGAGATTATGATGTTATTGGCAAAATAAATTTTAAGTAATAAAAAGCGTCTTGCAGAGTTTGAGTATCAGGCTTGGCAAGACGTTTTTTATGGAAAAGTTGTGTTGTGAGAAACAGAGGGACATGATATACTATAAAAAATAGACTTTGGGCGGTTGTGTCATGAATACAGGGATAAAAGAAATAGTAATAAAAGAAATCAAAATTGCTAGTGCAAAAGTCACTCGAAGAGACACAGCAGTTGTTTGATGCTTTGATGAAAAAATATTTTTCATAAGAGGAAAGAAGTGCAGTATGGACAGACGGTCGAAAAATATAGAGATTTTTAAAGATACCATAAGACAATGTAGAGAAAATAGAATATTGCAAGAGTCCATACGATCATCTATTGAACAGCAAAAAGTGTATATGGAAACGGATTTTCTTGAAGAAATAGTGAATGAAAAACGTTATAAAGATCAAGCAAAAGTTATTGTGTCCAAGAAGCGTTCTTTTGAAGCGGCAAGTTATTATGTAGGGAAGAAAGTGTGCGTACACAATTTCGCCTCTGCAACAAATCCGGGTGGTGGTGCCGTACATGGTTCCAGCGCACAGGAGGAGTGCTTGTGCAGATGTAGTACATTATATCCTGCACTTAGCGAGGAAAATGTAATATATCAATTCTATAATAGACATCGTCAGTTACTTCAGGAGAATCAAATGACGGCTCTATATAATGATGATTGTATCTATACACCGGAAATTATCGTATTCAAGTCGGACATAGATTTTCCGGAATTGTTATCAGAAGAAAAGTGGTATAAAGTTGACGTTTTGACGATGGCAGCACCGAATCTTAGAGAAAAACCAAGTAATCGGATGAATCCACATTCAGGAGAAAAGGCCACGATTGGAGAAATAGAATTAAAAGAACTTCATAAGAAACGAATGAGTAGATTTTTTGAGGTTTCAAAAAGAAACGGAGCAGAAGTTTTAATTCTTGGAGCATTTGGTTGTGGAGCGTTTTGTAATTCGCCAAAGTGTGTAGCGGAAGCAATGAAAGAGGTTATAGAAGCGTATACCTATGACTTTGAGACGATAGAATTTGCAGTATACTGTTCACCGAGAAGTGATGAGAACTATCGTACATTTTGCAAGGTATTCGGATAACAACAGGAGAGTTTATGGAGAAAATAATCTTATATCATGGAAGCCCAGAAAAGAAATTCACTCCGGAATATGGAAAAGGAAATGACAAACATGATTACGGTCGAGGATTTTATCTTACTGATAATAAAGAACTTGCACAAGAATGGGCTGTTTGTATTCCAAATACAATTTCCGGTTGGGTTCATAAATATGAGTTGGATTGCACGGAGTTGAAGATTTTAGATTTTGAAGAAAAAGGAATTCTTGTTTGGTTGGCGGAATTAATGAAACATCGAGATGCTGACGAATCCAGACGTTATCGTGTTCTTTCAAAAAAGTTCATTGAAAAGTATGCTATAGATACGGAAGGATATGATGTAATCAAGGGATGGAGAGCAAATGCGTCTTACTTTTACATTGCTAAGGCATTTGTGAGAGATGAGATTGACATGGATATTTTAGAAGAACTTTTGCATTTAGGTGACCTGGGAATTCAATATAGTTTGAAGTCTGAAAAAGCATTTCAACATTTAAAAGAAATAGTTGAAGAATGTGAACAAGTTGATTATCACATTTTTAATGAGAAATATAACGCGCGTGATATATATGCTAGAAGCAGAATGAAAGAATTGATTAATTCCGAAGAAAATAAAGTAGAGAAAGTGTTTAGTACGCTAATATAGGAGTTTTATTATGTATGATGAATCGTATCTGAATGAAGTAGTGGAAACCCAAGGGGAATTGTTCGGAAAAGTAGATGAACACGTACCAGAAATAGACATATATGATTTTATTGAGAAATATATGAATGGTAAGACGCGAGCATACATTGATCAAGGACAGGCGTATGTAGCAACGATGTCAGCGGCGGAACTATGGGAATATTTTCAAAAAGAGGATTCTTATATTCCAAAAGAAGGAAAAGCAATCGGGGGATTTGCTGCAGATTGGACAGGGAGATTTTATGCGTATTATCAATGGTATTATAAGATGACAAGTAGGCAGGTAATTAAGAAGATTCCTGTTGATTTTATCGTAGCAGGTTATAGGGGGCTGCATGATTTGGAACTGGAATTGGCAGTTCAAAAAGTCCATGAACAAATTGAGAAAAGAAGATAAAGGAAATGAAAGAGAGAGGATGGAAGATGCCGGAGAATACAAATTTTGACTTTTTAAAACAAGATAACATATTTGAAGGATTTGCAGAGCAGGCTATCGAAGCAGAAAGAAGTCTTCAGATTTCTACATCTACATGTGCGATTCTATGCAGACGTGCGCTTGAATTGGCGGTAAGATTTGTGTATGAGAGACTTGATGAAGTATTTACCGAGAAAAGAAAGAACGATTTATGCGACCAGTTTTGAGGAGAAAATTCTAGATGAAAAGGAAGGAGAATCACTTCGTTTTGGCAATGACTTGCAAAACTATAAGAAACGAGTAGAATCCTATTTGAAAGAACATCAAGATAATTTGGCTGTTTATAAATTGAGAACAAATAAGCAATTGACAGGAACGGATTTGAAAGAACTGGAACGTATCTTGTGGACAGAATTGGGAACAAAAGAAGAGTATAGGAAAGAATATGGGGATACTCCGATAGGAAAACTTGTCCGAAGAATTGTGGGAACGGATCGAGCAGCTGTAAATGAAGCGTTTAGTGAATTTCTAACAGAGGAAAAGTTGAATGTAAATCAGCTTCGATTTGTGAATTTGATTGTAGATTATATCGTAGTGAATGGAAATGTGGAAGACAACACGGTCTTTACAATGGAACCTTTTAAAAGCGCGGGAAGCATCACTTCGATTTTTAAAAACAATCTTTCTACAGCTAGTCGTATATTAAAAGTAGTAGAAGAAATTCGCAAAAATTCAGAAGGAATTGCATAAGAAGGGGGGCGTTGCCCCCTTCAGTTTTTTTTATTCCAATTTCCCTTTCACTTTTTTCTTCCGGTCAAAGATCCGTTCATTTCTGCTTCCAAAAGCTTTTGCTCTTGCTTTTAGAAGAAGCTTCCGCCCTTCTGCATTTCGAGTATAGATCAGATTGTATACGCCGATATAAGGTTTTAGACATTCTTGAAAAAGCGCCGCATCTTCTTTAGTCCGGGCAAACATTGTGGGTACGCAATAGAAGTTTGCCATGGTCAAGCGTCCTTTTTTCGAATGGAGCAAATACCTTTGGTTATCTACCGACGCTAACATTTCTTCCAGACATTCTGCAAATAGATTCTTTTCTCGCACTGTTCCGCCAGTTAGATAGGCGTGATAGAAACAACCATCTTCTTCTTCCAATTCGACGCGACAATCCGATATAAGCTGTCCCTTCTGTCTTAAAGCATCTACGATGCCTCGTCCCATGAGTTTTAGTCTTTTCAAAGGACTTAGGGCACGGACAAGTTTCTGTATACAAAAGGTTAGTCCTAATACGATTAATAGTGAAACAATGAAAAAATGCCAATTGTTTTCTTGCCCATTTGTTCTGGCGGCTGCCCGAATATATGTATTGGCGAATTGTAATGCGACGAGAATTACGATCAATCCGGTTGCATTGATAAAGTAAGCGCCGCTTTTCAAGAAACCGCCATCCATTTTACAATCTTCTACGGTCTCCATTTTATCGTATAAGAACACAGCTTCTTTCCATTGTGAAAAAAGAGCTTCTCGATTTCTGGATTTTTCGATCATCTGTGCATTTATTTCTTCAATATGACGTTTATTATATGGTTCGTGAATAATGCTTAGGCGTTCGATTCCGTTTTCGATAGAAGAACCGTCATAGCTGATGCCGAAGAATCCCTCCATACGTCGTTTCAATGTATAATAATCTTCAGAAAGTTCCGGGTTTTGGATTCCCAGCAACTTCTTTTCCTTTTGTTCTCCTTTATGGGATAGGCATACCAAATGCCAGATGTTACTTGTTTTCGTTGGATTGCCGTTCATGATTCGTATTGCCCGGCCTCGCATTTGATTGCTTAATACGTAGGAGCCAACAAAGCTTGCGAGGATAAGAGAATTGATACACGGCGAATCCCACCCTTCTCCAAGAAGAGATTTGGTGCCGATGAGGATCTCTATTTCGCCCATTCCAAAAAGCTGTGTAATCATTTGGGCATAGGCATGGATTTTCCCTTGAATTTTCACCTCACTATAGCCTAGCGGTTGGCCGGTCATATCATATAATGGTGTGGTTTTAATCTCATCTGAACAGCCTTGCTGTATAGCTGCTTGTTTTAGAGACGGAATTGCTGAATCGGGAATAATAATCAGACTTCCACATAGAATACCAGTTTTCCAATCTCTGTTTTCCCTTCTTAAAAGTTCGAAGATAGGAAGTACCCCTATGGTATCCAGGTTCTTTCCGGGATTGCCAAGTGTGGATTTATATTCTTTCCGGATATAGTCTGTAAGAATTAACATTCTTAGATCTTTTCCTATGTTGTCGTATTCTGCGTGAGCGATTTGACGGATACTTTCGAGTTTTCCTGTACTGTTGATCAGAGCTTTCTCGACTTTGCCATTTACTAAAAAACCGACCTTTTTGCGTTCTATAAGACCGGCTGCTTTTAATGATTTTATGAGTCCTTCACGATACACAGCATCACAAGAATAGCTGTTGATATCATCATAGAGGAAGCCTTGGAGCAGTATTTCCAACCATTTTTCTGACAGCTCGGGCAGTTTTTTCACCCCCAGCACTTTTAACCATTTTGAGGAGAAGGGGATGGATTTTGCCTGGCTGTAAATCAAAATGGCTGACAGATATTCCGGATTTTCCAGCATGGCATCAACGGTTCCATCATAATCGGATAGCGCCGGATGGGTTCCTATGGCTTTCGCAAGATCGGTATCGCTGAGAAGTTGTTCAAACATTCCTTCTGCTTTGTTTCGGAAACTATCGATCATTTCCTGTTCTTCCTTGGAGGGATAGTTAAAATATACATAGTCCTGATGCGGGCATAAACTTCCTTCTCGCACGAGCTCCGGAACTGCGATTTCTTCATCTACCGGTCCGCACATGTTGCAGTATCTTTCCCATTGAGCAGGGGTAGAATCATATGGTGGTGTGGCTGTCAAAGAGATGACAACAACATCGTTCATTTCTTTCATAAATGTTTCCAGCGCTTTCCACCACTCGTTTTTTAGATGATGGCATTCATCTAGACAGATGATGCCTATTCCGGCTTCTTTTACCGCTTTTACCAATTCAAAATCTGCAAAATTCACATCTTCTTTATAGTCGGAATCTTCCTCTTCTTCTGTTCCTTGATATTGCGTCATACCACAAAAAAGAGTTTGATAAGTAATGGAGGTAAGTAGTTTTGGCTTACGGATATTATTAGATAGATACGTCTCCGCGCAAAGGCCGTCGTTTAAAAATCCATGTTCGATTCTTTCTAACCACTGCTGGCGAATCACGATGCGTGGAGAGAGGATTAGACAAGGTAACCCAACTCTTCGAATCAATTCGATCCCCAGTGTAGTTTTTCCGGCTCCCGGGGCAGCTACAATGTGTATCTTCTTATCTGATAAGTAAGAATCAGATGCTTTTAAAACCCGATCTTGATAGTTTCTCCATGTTCCTTTGAATTCTAAAATGTTCTCATATACATTCATACGGATTTCCCTCCTATTCCACCTCGAACATAATTTCTTTTTGTGCGAAGAATTTTTGTACCATCATATCCCATGCTTGTTCCAGCGATTTATCCAGCGTGAAAGTACGTAAGGACGTTCCGGTCACGCATTGCAGGCGATGCCCGTCATATTTCAGATTGATGTACAGTCCGTCCACATCGGAAGAGGTAAAGTTTAAACTTTGTTGAGTAAGAAGTTTTTCGATGTTGGATCTAGAAAGTCCGAACACAAATTTAAAACCAAGAGGCGTTTTCTTTCCTTTTATAAGAGAAAAACAGAATTCACGCATGTCTTTCCAAAGTGCGTGCTCTCGGTTACCGATCGTTTTTAACTCATCAGAATCGAAAAAATCCTTTTTTAAATATCCGTCAAAGCGGAAGGTGGCGAAGGAGGTGATTTCTCCTTCAATAAATTCAAATGGGTCAAAGGTTTCGGAAAGAAGAAGCTTTGCCATACACTCTTTGACGCCGGATATATTTAATAGAATCATATGCTTTTCCTCCTTGTCGTTTTTCTTAAAAAGAATATTGCTACCCCGAGCGTGATGAACTCTGCCAGTGGAACGGAAGCCCATATTCCGATGATATCAAAGAAAACCGGCAGTATATAAACAAACAGTACACTTAAGATACAGCCTCTCAAGAGGCAAAGAATCAATGAAAGGTGTGGTTTTACGGTGGATTGGAAGAATCCGATCACGAACATATTGACTCCCATAATGGCGAATCCTATGAAGTAAGTCCGGACAGCTGTTGCGGACAGGGCGAGGATTTCCGATGTTGGATTTAGGAAGATGTAGGTAAACATGTCCGGTACTGCAAGTCCCAGAATGGCAGGGATTGCACAGATGACGATAGCGGTCTGAAGTCCGAGACGTTTTACCGTATGGATTCTGTCGTGAAGTCCAGCACCGTAATTGATGGAAATGATCGGTTGGGAAGCTTGATTGATTCCGTTGCACAGGCAAGTTACGACGATGGAAGTGTTGGTGATCACACCGTACATACTGACTCCGATATCTCCTACATACTTTAAAATTTGCAGATTGAATATAAACATGACGAATCCTGCCAATACTCCCAAGAGGAAACTTGTGAATCCATTTTTGAAAATACTGATTGCATAGGACGGCAGGAGCCCCTTCCATGTGAATTTCAATCCGTTTTTCTTCGAGAAGAAATGAAGGAGCAGAATCAGGCATGTTGTGACCGAACCGATCACGCTTGCGAGAGCTGCCCCGGCCATGCCCATATGGAAAGGAAAGACAAATACAATGTCTAAAATTATATTTAGGATTCCGCCGGTTGCCACACTGATCATGGAGAGTTTTGGGGCGCCGTCATTTCGAACAAAAGTTTGTAAAAATGAGGAAAAGGAGAAGAATCCAAGTCCCCATAGAATAAACGGAGCATAATCCATTACATAAGGCATAGTGACGTCCGTTGCACCAAGGAAACGGGCGATATCTTCCATGAATAGAAGGAACAAGAGCATATAGATGAGGCAGGTGACGATATTTAATAGGACAGCCATGGAAAAATAACGGCGTCCTGTTTCTATCTCTCCTCGTCCTCTTGCGATAGACATGAGGACAGAGCCGCCAACGCCGAACAGAAGTCCGGTGCCGAAGAAAATATTAAAAAGCGGAAGTACGATGTTAAGCGCCGCCATAGCATCGATACCGATTCCTTTTCCGATGATGATCGTGTCTGCCAGAACGTAGATGGATGTGACCATAGTTCCACAAATAGACGGCATAAGATAGTGAAAAAATAGTTTTTTCACAGGTTGTGTTGTAAAAGAATCTGTTTTCATAATTACCCCTAAATCAATGCCGGTTGAGGAAGAACCGAGACCGGCATGGTTTCCACTTAACTATAGCAGAAACATTGACTTTTTGGAAGTAAATTAGTATCATATTCTTATTGCAGAAAAAGGAGCAAGTCAGAATGGAAGAAATGATTCGGTTGAATAAATTCCTAAGTGAGGCGGGTGTCTGTTCTAGAAGAGAAGCAGATCGATTGATTGAGTCAGGCAGAGTATTTGTGGATGGAAAACGTGCGGAAACGGGGATGAAAGTATCGTCGGCACAAGAGATAAAAGTAGGGAAAAAGGTTGTCAGCAAGGGGAATGAGATGGTTCTTCTTGCGGTGAATAAGCCGGTTGGTATTGTTTGTACAGAAGAGAAACGGGAGAAGAAAAATATCATTCGTTTTTTGAACTATCCAACGCGGATTACTTATATTGGAAGGTTAGATAAGGATTCAGAAGGACTTCTTTTAATGACGAACAATGGAGATATCATCAACAAGATGATGAGGGCAGGAAATCGTCACGAAAAAGAGTATAAAGTAACTGTAGACAAACCGATTACTCCGGAGTTCATAGAGAAGATGGGGGCGGGAGTTCCGATTTTAGATACGATCACAAGACCGTGTAAAATCCGTCAGATCGGGAAATATAAATTTGATATTATTCTGACGCAAGGATTGAACCGTCAGATTAGAAGAATGTGTGAATATTTTGGATATAAAGTAACCAGATTAGAACGAATCCGTGTTATGAATATTACGCTTGGTAATCTGAAACCGGGTGAATATCGAAAAGTGACTGAGAAAGAACTGGAAGAGTTATATGAGTTGATCAAAGATTCTTCCAATGAAACAATAATTGAGTAGGTGAAGTATGGAACAAAAAAGACAGAGAATGCAGGAGTTGATCACAATCCTAAATGAAGCGGGAAAGGCGTATTATCAGAATGCGGAAGAGATTATGAGTAATCTGCAGTATGATAAGCTGTATGATGAACTTGTAGAACTCGAAAAGGAACTTGGCGTGACACTTGCGAACAGTCCAACGGTAAATGTAGGATATGAAGTGTTGAGCGAACTCCCAAAAGAACGGCATGAAAAACCGATGCTTTCTTTGGATAAGACAAAAGATGTGGAGCGTTTAAGGGAGTTTTTAGGAGATCAAAAAGCGTTGATTTCGTGGAAATTAGATGGTCTTACTATTGTATTGACTTATCGAGACGGAGTGTTGCAAAAAGCCGTCACACGTGGAAATGGAGAAGTGGGAGAGGTTATTACAAATAACGCCAAAGTATTTCAAAATGTGCCCCTTCATATTTCTTATAAAGGGGAATTGATTCTTCGAGGAGAAGCAGTGATCGGATATCGGGATTTTGAAAAGATCAATGCAGAGATTGAAGATGTAGATGCTAAATATAAGAATCCACGAAATTTGTGCAGCGGTTCGGTACGACAGTTGAACAATGAGATCACAGCAAAGAGAAATGTGAAATTCTTTGCGTTTTCTCTCGTAAAAGCCGATGGCGTAGAGTTTCAGAATTCTAGAAAAGAGCAGTTTGCATGGCTTGCATCACAAGGATTCGATGTAGTGGAGCATTATGAAGTGACTGCAGACAATGTGGAAGAAAAAGTTGCATTTTTCGCGAAAAAGATAGAAAAAAATGACTTTCCATCTGATGGATTAGTGTTAGTTTATGATGATATTGCCTACGGACAGTCTTTGGGAACAACTGCAAAATTCCCGAGAGATTCCTTTGCATTTAAATGGGCAGATGAGATCCGGGAGACGAAACTGTTAGAGATGGAGTGGAGTCCTTCGAGAACGGGGCTGATCAATCCGGTAGCCATCTTTGAGCCGGTAGAATTGGAAGGGACAACTGTGAGCCGTGCCAGCGTTCATAATATCAGTATTATGGAGGAATTGGAGCTTGGAATCGGGGATCGGATTCAGGTCTATAAAGCCAATATGATCATTCCGCAGATTGCAGAGAATCTGACGAGAAGTGGAGTGAAGGACATTCCAAAGCATTGTCCGGTATGTGGAGGAGAAACGGAGATTCGGCAGGTGAATAATGCAAAATCTCTGTATTGTACAAATTCGGAGTGTCAGGCAAAACATATCAAATCCTTTGCGCTTTTTGTAAGCAGGGATGCATTGAATATTGATGGAATGTCGGAGGCTACATTGGAGAAATTCATTATGAATGGATTGATCAAAGAGTATGCGGACATTTTTCACTTAGACCGGTATGAAGAAGAGATAAAAAGTATGGAAGGTTTTGGCGAAAAGTCTTATAATAAGATGCATGCAAGCATTGAAAAAGCAAGAACAACAACACTTCCAAAGTTGATATACAGTTTGGGAATCGCCAATATCGGGCTTGCCAATGCCAAAATAATCTGCAAAGAATTTGATTATGATATGGAAAAAATGAAAATGGCATCTCCGGAGGAATTAAGCGCTATTGATGGAGTTGGAGAAGTCATTGCAAATGCTTTTGTAGATTATTTTAAGGATGAGCGCCATGTGAAGGAAGTGGATCGGCTGTTAAAAGAACTGATCATTCCAAAAGAGGAACGGAATACTGAAACGCAGATTTTTACGGGAATGAATTTCGTGATTACTGGAAGCGTGGAGCATTTTAAAAACAGGAATGAAGTAAAAGAAGTGATCGAGAGTAAAGGTGGAAAAGTAACAGGAAGCGTTACGAGCAAAACAAACTATCTGATTAATAATGATACCACATCAGGATCTTCGAAGAATAAGAAAGCAAGAGAGTTGGGGATTGCAATTATTTCAGAAGAAGAATTCTTGAAAATGTTAGGTGAATAGGAAGGATTACTATGCAGGATAAGGATAATATTATTGATGTAGAAGATGTAAAAGAAATCGATGTGACAGAGGAAAAGAAAGAAAATCAGGTCGAAGAGAAAAAAAAAGAAGACGACGGATATGAGAAATACTGCTTTATCTGTCGCAGACCGGAAAGTGTAGCAGGCAAGATGATCGAACTCCCAAATCACATCAATGTATGTTCAGATTGTATGCAGAAAAGCTTTGATGCGATGAACAGCGGAGAAATCGATCTGAATCGTTTGATGAATATGCCGGGAGTGCAAGTATTCAATATGGCTGATTTTGAGAACATGATTCCAAAACAACAGAAAGTAAAACAGAAAAAGCCAAAAGACAAGAAGACAGAACCTGTTCTTGACATTAAAAAAATGCCGGCGCCTCATAAGATCAAGGCAAGCTTGGATGAATATGTGGTGGGACAGGAATATGCGAAAAAGGCAATTTCAGTTGCAGTATACAACCATTACAAGCGAGTTGCGACAGACACGATGGACGACATTGAGATTGAAAAATCTAATATGTTGATGATCGGGCCGACCGGTTGCGGTAAAACATATCTTGTAAAAACGCTGGCTCGATTATTGGATGTGCCTCTTGCAATCACAGACGCTACTTCTCTTACGGAGGCGGGGTACATTGGTGATGATATTGAAAGCGTGGTTTCCAAGCTTCTTGCTGCAGCAGACAATGATGTAGAGAGAGCAGAGCAGGGTATTATTTTCATTGATGAAATTGATAAGATTGCAAAGAAAAAGAATTCCAGCCAGCGAGACGTAAGCGGAGAATCGGTTCAGCAAGGAATGTTAAAGCTTTTGGAAGGAAGCGATGTAGAAGTTCCGGTTGGGGCAAATAGCAAGAATGCAATGGTTCCTCTCACAACAGTAAATACGAAGAATATTCTGTTTATCTGTGGCGGTGCTTTTCCGGATTTGGAAGATATCATCAAAGAAAGATTGAACAAACAGGCATCGGTAGGATTCCAGGCCGATTTGAAAGACAAATATGACAAGGAAAAGAATATCCTTGAAAAAGTTACGGTAGAGGATTTAAGAAAATTTGGAATGATTCCGGAATTTATCGGTCGACTTCCGATTATTTTCACATTGCAGGGATTAGATGAAGAGAAACTTGTAAGAATCTTAAAAGAACCGAAAAATGCTATTTTAAAACAGTATCAGAAATTACTTGCATTAGATGAAGTGAAATTAGAGTTTGAGGAAGATGCGCTTCTTGCAATTGCACAAAAAGCAATGAAAAAGGATACGGGAGCGAGAGGATTGCGCTCGATCATCGAAGAATTTATGTTGGATATTATGTACGAGATTCCAAAAGATGACAATATTGGTCAGGTGACAATTACAAAAGCATACATTGAAGGAACCGGAGGCCCGTTGATCTCTATGAGAGGACAGGCGCTTTTGGGAGAAAATAAATAGTAATATTATGAAAGGTACGAGATCGAGGGATATCGTACCTTTTTTTCTCATATAGTGTTTACGAAAAGAAGATGAAACGAGAATCTGGATGGCAGAAAAAGAGGGACTAACTTGTCGGGAAAAGATTATGTCGGAAGAATATCGGGATTTTATTTATGAACAGAATATGCCCTTTGAAATGGAAATCGTACAAGACGGAAAACTATGTGAACAGGAAATCGGATTTTATTATCGTTCGGTATATTTGAATAAATTATATACAGATCCGATTACTTTGAATCGTTTCTCTTACGGTTCGATTCCAAAGTGTTATATTCCGCTGGATACGGAGATGCTGGATCAGGCGGGGATTGCGCAAGTACAGAATTATCCCACATTAAAGCTTATGGGAGAAGGGGTGATGCTTGGAATCATAGATACAGGAATCGATTACTTGAATCCGATATTTAGAAATGTGGACGGCAGTACGCGGATTGCCGGGATTTGGGATCAAACGATCCAGACCGGTGATCCGCCGGAAGGTTTTCTGTATGGAACAGAGTATACAAGAGGGCAGATCAATGAAGCGGTGCGAAGTGAGCGGTCGATGGAAATTGTGCCGAGTGTGGACGAAGACGGGCATGGAACTTTTATTGCCGGAGTAGCCGCCGGAGGAGAGAATGTAGAAGAAGGATTTCTTGGAGCTGCCCCCAAAGCAACGCTCGGAATCGTGAAATTAAAAGAAGCAAAAAAGTATCTAAAACAATTTTATTTTATCGATGATAAGACAAAATGCTATCAAGAGAATGATATTATGCTCGGAATTCGCTATTTGTCACTTCTGGCAAGAAAAAATGAGATGCCGTTAGTAATCTGTATTGCATTGGGAACGAATCAAGGAGATCATAATGGAACGTCTCCTTTGGGACACTTGATCTCCAACTATGCGGATGTCAATAATACGGTGATGATCCTGGGAGCGGGAAATGAGGCGAATCAGAGACATCATTATTATGGAAAGGAAAAAGAATTGAATCGACCGGAAAGCATTGAAATACGTGTTGCAGAAGGTGTGACAGGTTTTACGATGGAAATGTGGACGGATATTCCCAATATTTTTACGGTGTCCATTGTGTCACCGGGAGGAGAGCGGATTCCCTTTGTGCCTCTTCGACAGATAGAAGCAGGGCATGTGTATAAATTTGTTTTTGAAAATACAACGGTATATATTGATTATCGTTTGTTTGTGGAGAGGACCAATTCGGAATTGATCTTTATACGAATGGAAGAACCTTCGGCAGGAATTTGGAAGTTGGAGGTAGAAGCACGTCGGCTTGCTGACGGGGAATATCATATTTGGCTTCCGGTAAAAGAATTTTTAAGTGGAGAAGTGTATTTTCTTTTGCCTGATCCGGATACGACGGTAACAGAGCCGGGGTGTGTGATAAATGGAATTACAGCGGCGTATTACAATGGGGAAAATAATAGTATTGCGATAGATTCCGGAAGAGGGTATACTAGAAATGAAACGATCAAACCGGATTTTGCGGCGCCGGGAGTGGAAGTGTTAAGCGCTGCAAAGAGAAATCAGTTTGTCAGAAGAAGTGGATCCAGTATTGCAACAGCAGTAACCGCGGGAGCGTCAGTTCTATTGATGGAATGGTTATATTACCGGATGGGGCGCAGAAATGTGGATACGCTGCAAATCAGGAATTTGCTGCTTCTGGGAACAGAAAGAGTGGATTCGGAAGAGTATCCCAATAGACGTTGGGGATATGGGGCGATCAATCTTTATCGGACTTTTGAATCTTTAAGATCGTTTTGAGAAAGATAACAGGAGGAAGAACATGAAAGAATTAATTGATGATATTGTGGAAAAATTAAGCGGAGCAGCAGAACAAGTGGGAAAAAAGGCAGATGAGGTAATCGAAACACAGAAAATTAAAAATCAGATTCGTGGATTAGAAAAGAATAATCGAAGAGATCTCAGAGACTTAGGACGTTTGATTTATGAAAAATACAAAAGCGGTGAAGTGATTGAAGAAGCCTATTTGGAACTGTGCGAATCTATCAGTGAAAGAGAAGATGAGATTCGTTCGTGCGAAACTGAATTGATTCGAGTGAAAGAGGATTAAGTATGCTGGCGCTATGTATAGGAATTCTTCTTGCACTTCCTTTGGTGGATTTGGGGATGAAGTATTATGTAGAGAAGTATATTTCTCAAAAAGAAGAGATTCCGATATGCCAAGGGCGTATCCTGATTCGCTATGTACACAATCAAGGAATGGCATTGAATTTTTTGGAACGTTATCCTGCGCTTGTAAAGTGGTGTTCATTGCTGGCAGTAATTCCACTAGGACTATATTATGGAATGCTTCTTTTTCGTAAGGGGAATGCTTTGGAAAAACTCAGTTTTAGTTTAGTGTTGGGCGGTGCAATTAGTAATGTGTATGATCGGTTTGTGAGAAAGTATGTGGTAGATTATGTGGGATTTCGTTCCAAATGGAAAAAATTCAGCGATATTACATTCAATCTTGGAGACTTTGGGATTTTTACAGGAGCATTGGGGATAATCTTATCAGTACTACTTCCGAGAAGGTAATAAAAGAACATGAAAAAGGGGCGATTGGCAGAAAAACCAATTGCCCCTTTTGAAAGGAATGTTATTGCATATGATATTCTAGTTCTTTAAAAACGTCTTTTGGCTGAGCATAAATGACTAAATCTGCATGTTTGTCAGCCATATCATCTTCTTCGTGTATGATTGCAAGTGTAGTGCCATCAAAGTGTTCTAAAAATCCATGGAAGACTTCTGAACGAAGCGTAGTTCCAAGTAAAAGAAGTAAGTCAGCCTTTTTTACTTCTTCGATGGATTTGGTGATCAGCGCATTGTCAACCATATCGCCAAAGAAAGAAACGCCCGGTCGTATGTAGTGCCCACACTTTTCGCATAGAGGAATACTCTTGCAATTCATGATATATTGGATGGAATGATTATGTCCGCAATGGGTACAGTAATTATTATAAATTGTACCGTGAAGGTTGATGACATTTTTACAACCTCCGCGAACTGCCAAATTAAAAATATTACTTGTAATCACACATTGGAGCAAGTGTTCCCTTTCCATCTGAGCCAAAGCACTGGCGGTACCATTGGGTTTGATTTCTGGAGTCAGAAGTTCATTTCGGTAAAAATCAAAGAACTGCTTTGGTCTGGAAGAAAAATATGCGCTTGTATATAAATATTCTGGAGAGATTCCATATTTGGACTCAATTTCATATGCCCGTGCCTGGGATTTTAATCCGTCCGTTCCGCATTCTTTCAAACACCCTGAGCCGCAAAGAGCAACCGTGTATGTGCTACTTTCTATTGCAGCTTTCAGTTGAGCTAAATGATCTTTTTTCATAAAAATCCCTCGCTTTCCATCAATTTATTATATATATTTTCTCATTTTTTCAAGGAAAAAGCAATGAATTATCATAAAAATATTATTTTTTTCTAAAATTAATGCTATAATAGACAAAACTGTTTGAAAAAAGGAGCGGAAGTATGATACAAGATATCAGACCACATGAATATAGAAACGAATATCGACCAGTAAAGCCTGAAAAGGAAAGTTATGTGATTGTATGTAAAGGAAATAGTATTCTTATAAAAGAATCAGAACAAGAAATTTCATTCCCAACGTTTGGAGAACTGGAATACTGGAATGAACGTCTCTATGAAGAATATACATATTTGTTCTCGATCGATCAGCATAGATTTTACTATATAAAAGAAGTATCGTGGGAAAAGCTGACAGAATATCATATGGAACCGGTTTCTAATTTCCGAACGTTGCAGCCGCAGTATATGGCGTTTGCAGGAATTACCGGATCACAGCTGATTCGATGGTATGAAAGCAGACAGTTTTGTGGGCGATGCGGGGCCAAGATGGTTCATGATGGGAAGGAACGCATGATGCGATGTGAGACATGTGGACTTATGGAATATCCGAAGATCTGTCCGGCGGTTATCGTTGGCCTTACGGATGGAAATAGGATTCTGATGTCTAAGTATGCCGGGCGCGCGTATAAAAAATATGCTCTTCTTGCAGGATTTGCGGAGATAGGTGAGACGATTGAAGAGACGGTGAGACGGGAAGTAATGGAAGAAGTTGGATTGAAAGTGAAAAATATTCGTTTTTATAAAAGTCAGCCATGGTCTTTTTCGGATACATTATTGATGGGATTTTATTGTGAATTAGATGGTGCAGATAAGATTACGTTAGATCAGGAAGAGTTGGCTCTTGCAGAATGGTTTGAACGGGATAAAATACCAGATATGGAAAATGATGTGAGTTTGACAAATGAAATGATTCGGTATTTTAAAAAGCATGGAAATTATGTTGACAATTTTGAAATGCATAAGGTATAATATTAAATTAAAAGAGCAGTTGCGAATTATATTTCTATAATTTGCAATTGCTTTTTTTCAATTCAAAAGGAATTATATATAGAGTTTTACTCTTGGAGATGATTGAGGAAGGCGAGGAAAAAAGAATGGAAAGAAGCAAAGGAAAAGAACTGGCAATTGATATTATGATAGATATTGTAGGAAATATGCTGATTGCAATTGGAGTTTACAATTTTGCGGCAAATTCCGGCTTCCCGGTAGCGGGAATTTCAGGAATTGCGCTTATTTTTTATCACCTGTTCGGTTTACCGATTGGTGTTATGACAGTTGTATTAAACATTCCGATTATTTTATTGTGTTATAAACTCTTGGGAAAGGAATTTTTACTCCGTTCTCTAAAAACGATGATCATCGCATGGCCACTTATGGATATTGTAGCGCCGATGCTTCCGGTATATTCGGGAGACAGAATGCTGTCTGCGATCTGTGTGGGAGTATTTTCAGGCTTGGGATATGCATTGATTTATCTTCGCAATTCTTCAACCGGAGGTGCAGACTTCATTATCATGTCAATTCGTGCACTCAAACCGCATCTTTCCATTGGTAAAATTGCGTTCATTACAGATGTTGTAATTGTAGGACTTGGAGGAGTACTTTTTGGAGATACAGACAGCATTATTTATGGCCTAATTCTTACTTATATCTTATCAACAGTGGTGGATAAAGTAATGTATGGTATTGATGCAGGTAAGATGACGCTTGTTGTTACAGATCATAGCAAAGAAGTGGCTGCTAAGATTGATGAAATGACAGAGCGTGGCTGTACATTTTTACGAGGTGTAGGAAGTTACAGTGGCGAGGAAAAGATGGTTGTTATGTGTGCTTGTAGCAACAAAGAAATGCATAAAGTGCAAAAAGCGGTAAAAGAGGTAGATAATCGTGCATTTTTGATTACGATGGAATCCAATGAAGTACGTGGAGAAGGATTCAAACCTCATTAATTGATAATTAAGATTGACAAAAGCGGCTACCTGTGGTATAAATATCAAGTAGCCGTTTTTTAAACGTATACAATAGGGGATTGGTCAAATGGTATGATAGGAGTCTCCAAAACTTTTGGTGGGGGTTCGATTCCCTCATCCCCTGTAGTAAAACCGGAAGCAAATGTTTCCGGTTTTTAATTTCAAAAAAGGAAATGGTTGCATTTTATAAAAAATTGTGTATAATAAAAACATAGTTCAGAACACAGTTTCAGAAGAAGTCAAGTCTGACAAAGTTCCCCGTAGTAAATAAGAGTAGTATAAGTGAATAGGAAGGATTAAAAACTATGATGAGAGAGAAATATGAATCTCTGCCGGTAGCATCATTACGTGATATTGCAAAAGCAAGACACTTAAAGGGTGTATCGACAATGAAAAAGGCGGATATTATCGAACTGATGCTTGCAGAAGATGAAAAAGACAAAGCGAAAGCAGTAAAAGAAGAAGTAAAAAATGAAAAAAGCAAAGAAGGAACAACGGATATTGAGCAGTTGGATAGTGGAATTACAGTAAGCGGAATCATTGAAGTAATGCCGGATGGATATGGGTTTATTCGTTCCAATCACTATTTGCCGGGAGAAAATGACGTATATGTATCTCCGTCACAGATCCGTCGTTTTGGATTGAAAACAGGAGATATTCTTGAAGGAAATACAAGAGTAAAAACACAGACAGAGAAGTTTAGCGCATTATTGTACTTGACAAAAATCAATGGACAGGTTCCGGTAGAAGCTTCGAAGAGAACAAATTTCGAAGATATGACTCCGATTTTCCCGAATGAAAGACTGAAACTGGAAGGAGAAGGAAGCTCTGTTGCCATGAGAATTGTGGATCTGTTATCTCCAATCGGAAAAGGACAGCGTGGTATGATCGTGTCTCCGCCAAAAGCAGGTAAGACAACCTTGCTAAAAGAGACTGCATTATCTATTTTGAGAAATAATCCGGAAATGAATCTGATTATTTTGTTGATAGATGAGCGTCCGGAAGAAGTTACGGATATTAAAGAAGCAATTACAGGTCCAAATGTAGAGGTCGTATATTCTACATTCGACGAACTTCCAGAACATCACAAAAGAGTATCAGAGATGGTAATAGAACGCGCAAAACGTCTCGTAGAGCAGAAAAAAGATGTGGTGATTCTTTTAGACAGTATCACAAGACTTTCTCGTGCATACAACTTGATCGTGCCGCCAAGTGGACGTACTTTATCAGGCGGTCTTGACCCGGCAGCGCTTCATATGCCAAAGAGAATCTTTGGAGCCGCAAGAAATATGAGAGAAGGCGGAAGTCTTACAATCCTTGCAACAGCTCTTGTTGATACAGGAAGCAAAATGGACGATGTTGTCTATGAAGAGTTCAAGGGAACCGGTAATATGGAGCTTGTTCTTGATAGAAAGCTGCAGGAAAAGAGAGTATTCCCGGCAGTTGATATTCCAAAATCAGGTACGAGACGTGAAGATTTGCTCTTGACAAAAGACGAGCAGGAGGCAGTTGACATTATGCGTCGTGCGTTAAATGGAATGAAACCGGAAGAAGCAGTAGACAATATTTTAAACATGTTTTCTCGTACAAAAAACAATGCAGAATTTGTACAATTAGTAAAAAAACAAAAATTCTTATAGAATAACTAAGAAAAAACTTGCAAAGTTTTGTAATATATGTTACAATCAAAAAGCTGTTTAAGTGATTATTACACGTAATTAAACATAAATAAAAATAGAGAGGTGAAAATCATGAAAGAAGGAATCCATCCAGATTATTATCAGGCAACAGTAACTTGTAACTGTGGAAACACATTTGTAACAGGATCTACAAACAAAGATATCCACGTAGAAATCTGTTCAAAATGCCACCCATTCTACACAGGACAGCAGAAAGCTGCTCAGGCTCGTGGTCGTGTTGACAAGTTTAACAAGAAATACGGAATTCAGGCTTAGGCTTAACAGAATTCAGAACTTACAGGTTGAGGTTGTTATGATCTCAACCTTTGTTGCGTCATAGGGAAATATTTCCTAGGACTGCAACGGAAGATGGAGGAAAACATATGAAATCGTCCAATATAGGCGGTCAGGCAGTTCTTGAAGGCGTTATGATGAAGAACGGAGACAGCTATGCAGTAGCTGTAAGAAAGCCTGACGGTGAAATTGAAGTAAAAAAGGAGAAATACGAGAGCGTGATCAAATGGAAAGCGCTCACGAAGATTCCTTTTATTCGGGGTGTATTTAATTTTATAGATTCCATGGTTCTAGGCATGAAAACATTGACCTATTCTGCAAGTTTTTTTGAAGAAGAGGAAGACAAGGGAAAAGTACTGACAGAAGAAGAGGCGAAAAAAGAAGAAAAGAAAGAATCTGTTTTTATGGGAATTACGGTTGCATTTTCCATCGTTCTTGCAATTGGAATTTTCATGGTACTGCCGTATTTTATTATCAATCTGGCAGGGAAGGTGATTCACTCCCGGATTCTGCTTACGGCATTGGAAGGGGTTTTACGGCTTCTTATTTTTATCGGCTATATCTTATTGATTTCTAGAATGGAAGATATCCGCCGTCTCTACATGTATCATGGGGCAGAACATAAGTGTATCAATTGTATTGAACATGGGCTGGATCTTACAGTTGATAATGTAAGAAAAAGTTCGAAACAGCATAAACGTTGCGGAACCAGTTTTTTATTGTTTGTAATGCTTGTAAGCTGTGTGATGGTGTTTTTTATTCATGCAGAATCTCAGATTGCGAGAGTAGGACTTCGAATTGCTTTGATTCCGGTGATTGCAGGAATCTCCTATGAGTTGATCCGATGGGCAGGAAATAGTGAGAATCCAATCATCAATCTGTTAAGTAAGCCGGGACTTTGGATGCAGAATCTGACGACAAAAGAACCGGATGACGATATGATCGAAGTTGCGATACAGTCGGTAGAAGCAGTCTTTGACTGGAGAAAGTACAAAGAAGAGAACTTTGGAGCTGAAGTATGATGACATTAGAAGAGGCATATCGCTTGGGAAACGATATCTTAAATGAAGCAGGTGTTCCGGATGCAGGGACAGACGCCTGGATTCTGTTGGAACATGTGACAGGCGTGAGCCGAACAAGATATTATGTAAATCCAAGGCAAGCGTTAAGTAAAGAAGAAGAGGAACGTTATCTGTCTTATATTGAAAAGCGTAAGAAAAGAATTCCGGTTCAGCATCTCACAGGGGTGCAGGAATTTATGGGGCTTGAATTCATGGTCAATGAACATGTCCTGATCCCAAGACAGGATACGGAAGTACTTGTGGAAACCGTATGGGAGGATTTGGAACCTGGAATGCGGGTTTTGGATATGTGTACCGGATCCGGATGCATTTTAATCAGTCTGATGAAACGAATGCAAACGGTATCAGGAGAAGACGGGATTACCGGAGTTGGTGTAGACCTTTCTCGCGAAGCGCTGCAAGTTGCAGAAGAAAATGCTTCCAAGCAGAAAGTCGGCGCGGTGTTTGTGGAAAGCGATCTGTTTGATAAGGTAGAAGGAACATATGATATCATCGTGTCTAACCCACCATATATCCGAACTTCTGTGATTAAGGAGCTACAGGAAGAAGTGAAACTTCACGATCCATATGCTGCCTTAGATGGAAAAGAAGACGGACTTTTCTTTTATAGAGAGATTATTAAAAAAAGCAAAGAATACCTAAAAAAAGGCGGAAGATTATATTTTGAGATCGGCTATGACCAAGGAGAAGATGTAAAAAAACTGATGGAAGAGGCTGGTTTTTCGGAAGTAACTGTGAAAAAGGATCTTGCAGGACTTGACCGTGTAGTCTTCGGCGTGTAAAATATTGCAGAGAGGAAAAATTAGGAGGAATTAACATGTTTGATAAATTAGAAGATCTGCTCATTCGATTTGAAGAGATTTTAAGTGAACTGCAGGAACCGGACGTGGCAAATGATCAGACACGTTTTCGTAAGTTGATGAAAGAACAGGCGGATCTTACTCCGATTGTTGATGCATATACAGAATATAAAAATGCTAAGCAGGCGATTGCAGATAGTGAAGAGATGTTGGAGATTGAATCTGACGAAGAGATGAGAGAGCTTGCGAAGGAAGAGCTGTCTTCTTCCAAGAAGAGAGTGGAAGAGTTGGAGCATGAGCTTAAGATCCTGCTTCTTCCAAAAGACCCAAATGATGAAAAGAATATCATGGTAGAAATTCGTGCCGGCGCCGGCGGAGATGAATCTGCATTGTTTGCTGCAGAAGTATACCGTATGTATGTACATTACGCAGAAAGCAAACGTTGGAAGACAGAATTGATCTCTTTCAATGAAAATGGAATCGGTGGATTCAAAGAAGTTGTATTCATGGTAAGCGGACAGAACGTTTACTCCAGAATGAAATATGAAAGTGGCGTACACCGTGTGCAGCGTGTTCCGGAAACAGAGTCCGGTGGACGTATCCATACTTCTACGATTACTGTAGCCGTTATGCCGGAAGCAGAAGAAGTAGATGTTGTGATTGATGAAAAAGATATCCGAATTGACGTAATGCGTGCGTCAGGAAACGGTGGACAGTGCGTCAATACAACAGACTCCGCAGTACGTTTGACACACTATCCGACAGGTATTGTAATCTATAGCCAGACAGAAAAATCACAGCTGCAGAACAAGGAAAAAGCATTCCGTTTGCTTCGTTCTAAACTGTATGAATTAGAACTTGAAAAACAACAGTCTGCAGAGGCAGAAGCCAGAAGAAGTCAGATCGGTACAGGAGACCGTTCAGAGAAGATTCGTACTTACAACTTCCCACAGGGACGTGTGACGGAACACCGTATCAAGCTTACATTATATAAGATTGACGATGTGATGAATGGAGATTTGGATCAGATTATCGATCCGCTGATTGCAGCAGACCAAGCGGCAAAACTTGCAAACATGAATGAATAAAATGATGTGAAAAGAAATCGGTTTACAGATAAAGCTGTGGCCGATTTTTTTAGAAGTGAGTAAGTCATTGAGAGGAAAGAGCTATTATGTGTGATGTAAAAAAGTATGAAAACATATATCGGGAAATAGAAAAACTAAAGCCAGAAGATACCTTACAACTAGTGTTGGAAGCGGAAACAGAAGAACAAAGAGAATTCTATGAAATGGTTGGAGATTTTTTACTTCAGAAAAAACAGAGAAAAGTAATTGAAAGGAATCTGTTTTGATGAAAAAATATATTTTGATAGCAGGAGTAAAATCGAGAGTAAGCAAAGGCGGACACGGAATACCAGAGGTAGATATTGAAAAACGTTATATAGAAACATTTCATAATTTGAAAGATATTTTAAAAGATTGTGATTTAGCAGCATTTTACGATAATACGGAAGAGTTTCGTCGTTTTGCCATTTTTGGAGTGGTAAAGTTGTTAGATTGTCACATACTTTACCCAAATGGATAGAGGGAAAAAGTATTATATAAGGGGGATATGTATAGAAATCGGTTTACAGATGAAGCTGTAGCGTTGTAGAGACAGTGTCAAGTGATGGAACTAGGTTGAATTTATCCTAGAAATATGGTATGCTATGTATATAAAAACTAGGAGGTGTTATCATGACGATAGATACAAATACAATGGTTTCAATCACAGAAGCAAATCAGAATTTCTCAAAAGTTGCCAGATTAGTAGATGAACTTGGTTCTGTTGTTATACTCAAGAATAATGCACCAAGATATTTGGTTATAGATTTTAGCAAAGCAGATGAAAGTACAGTAGCTAAGGATGAAGATGTGTTTGATATATCAAAGAGATTACTTGCACAGAATAAAGAGGCGTATGAGGTGCTTGCTAAATGAAAAAACTAAGTAAAGAACAGATTTTAATGTTGCACTCACAGCTTATTGAACAGACAGGTGGAATGGATGGAGTGAGAGATTTTAATCTGTTGGAGTCAGCCATAGAGTCTCCATTTCAAGTATTTGCTGGAGAAGAATTATACCCAACTATTCAGGCAAAAGGAACTCGGCTGGGTTATGGTTTAATTAAAAATCACTGTATGTTAGATGGAAATAAACGTGTTGGAACTCATGCCATGCTTGTATTTTTTGCTTTGAATGGAATTGAATTACGATATACACAGAAAGAATTATATGAGTTGATTCTTGCAGTAGCAGATGGCAGTTTGAAATATGAAGATATGCTTAATTGGGTATTAGAGCATCAAAAATGATAGGATGAAGATTGTAAAAACATATCTTCAAAATTCAATCAATATAGCAGAAATCAGTAGTAGTAATTTGATTCATATTTCAGAGGGACTAGTTCAAGAGAAACTTAGCAGTTGAACTTTTGTAAATGATATAGTATGATATAGAAAGTGATGAGGGGATAAGGACGGTGCTTTTTAGCAACGTCCTTATTTACATAGGAGGAAGAGATATGAAAAACAAGCTAAAAAAATTATTTTCTTACTACAAACCATATAAAGGTTTATTCTTTGCAGATATGTTTTTCGCGATACTTGGAGCGGCAGTTACGTTGGTAATCCCATTGATCGTGCGTTATATCACGAACGAAGTCGTGTATTTTGAGGAAAATGAAGTCATGCGTACGATTACCATGCTAGGTGGCTTGATGATTTTTCTTGTATTGGTAGAATATGTGTGTAATTATTTTATTGCTTTCTATGGGCATATGATGGGGGCGAAGATGGAAGCGAATATGAGAAGTGATATTTTTAGTCACTATCAGAAGCTTACGTTTGCATTCTATGACAATCAGAAAGTGGGAGCTCTTTTGTCGAGAATTACAAGTGATTTGTTTGATATTACAGAACTTTTGCATCATGGGCCGGAAGATATTGTGATTTCGATTATTAAATTACTTGGTTCTTTTATTATTTTGCTCAATATCAATGTGAAACTGACAATCGTAGCATTTATCTTTGTACCGATTATGGTTATCTTTGCAGGATATTATAATAGAAAGATGAAAGTTGCGTTTAAGCGTAACAGGGCAAGAATTGCGGATATTAACAGTCAGATTGAGGACAGCCTTTCGGGAATCCGTGTGGTGAAATCATTTGCGAATGAACACATTGAGATGAAAAAATTTGAAAAGGGCAACGATAATTTTGTGGCGGCGAAGAAAATCAGTTACCGTTATATGGCAGGGTACCATTCTTCTTTGACAGCGCTTACGACACTTGTGACAGTAACAGTTTTGATTGTAGGTGCAAGGGGACTTGCAGAACAGACGATTCTTGTGGCTGATTTAGTGACGTTTCTTCTATATATTAATAACTTTATTGAGCCGGTGAAGAAACTGATCAACTTTACAGAGATGTTCCAAAACGGATATTCCGGTTTTGACAGATTCCTTGAGATGATGGCAATTGCACCGGATATCAAAGACGAAGAAAATGCGGTATCTGTGGATAGATTGGAAGGGAAGATTGAATTCCACGATGTGTCTTTCCACTATAGCGACAGCAATGAAAATGTGTTAAACCATGTGAATCTTGATGTGGAAGCTGGGGAATATATGGCGCTCGTCGGACCGTCCGGTGTAGGGAAAACGACGCTTTGCAGCTTGATTCCTAGATTTTATGAAGTGTCTGAAGGAAGCATTCAAATTGATGGAATGGATATCCGTCATATAAAATTAGAAGATTTGAGAAACAATATCGGAATCGTACAGCAGGACGTCTATTTGTTTGCCGGAACGATCATGGAAAATATCCGGTACGGCAATCCGAGTGCTACGGATGAAGACGTCATTCGTGCGGCTAGAAGAGCCAATGCCCATGAGTTTATCATGAGCTTTCCGGATGGCTATGATACGGATATCGGACAACGAGGAGCGAAACTTTCAGGAGGACAGAAACAGAGACTATCCATTGCTCGGGTATTTTTAAAAAATCCACCGATTCTTATTTTTGATGAGGCAACGTCTGCTCTTGATAATGAAAGTGAAAAAGTAGTACAGCAGTCTTTGGAAGAGCTTGCAAAGAATCGAACAACATTTGTCATTGCTCACAGACTGACTACAATCCGAAATGCGAGAAGAATTCTAGTTCTGACAGAAAACGGAATTGAAGAACAAGGAACACATGAGGAGCTTCTTGCAAAAAAAGGAGTATATGAGTCATTGTACAATATGCATAGATAATATAAGGGGTATGAAAATGAAAGAAGTAGAATTTAGACGACCGCAACTGGAAGATAAGGAGACGCTTTCTTATTATTTTAAAAAGTATCCGTCTCGAAGTTGTGAGAGAACATTCGTGAATGTATATCTCTGGTCCAAACATTATAGAGTAAAATATGCGATCATTGAAAATGCGCTTGTTTTCCGAAGTGAAGATGAAGGGGCATATTCGTTTGCATATCCGGCAGGAGAACCAGAGGATGTGAAACGAGCCATTGAATTTTTAAAAGAATACTGTGAAGAGCGTGATCAAGAATTCAATATGTATTGTGTAACACCGGAGGCGTGGGAACAATTTAATTCCTGGTATCCGGGACAATATGAGATTGAATATAGCAGAGATGATGCGGACTATATATACGAGGCAGAAAAGCTTGCCACACTTTCCGGGAAAAAGCTTCATGCAAAGAGAAATCATATTAATAAATTCAAAGCAGAGCATGAGATCTGGTCTTATGAACCGATGACAGAAGAGAATCTAGAAGAGTGTTTTCAGATGGCGTTGAAATGGAGAAATGAAAACGGTTGTGAAGAGGATCTGAATAAAAACGCAGAGATGTGTGTGACATTGAATTCGTTGAGGCTTTTTAAAGAACTGGAACTTATAGGAGGAATTCTTAGAGTTGACGGAGAAATTGTAGCGTTTACAATCGGAGAGGAATTGTGTGAGGATACATTTGTCGTACACATTGAAAAAGCTTATGCAAATATCCAAGGCGCGTATCCGATGATCAATCAGCAGTTTGTGGAACATGCTTGTAAGGATTACCGATACGTAAATCGTGAAGAAGATACAGGATCAGAGGGACTTCGAAAGGCGAAGCTGTCTTATCGACCAGTCTTTTTGACGGAAAAAGGATATGTGACAAAAAAGTAGGAGGACAGGAATATGATATCAAAGAAAATGGAAAACATGGTGGCAAACAGTTCGGCAATCCGCGCAATGTTTGAAGAAGGAAATCGTCTTGCCAAGATTTATGGGCCGGAGAATGTATATGATTTTAGTCTTGGAAATCCGAATGTTCCGGCGCCGGAATCAATCAAACAGGCAATCATTGACATTGTGCAGGAAGAAAATCCAATCAAACTTCATGGATACACAAACAGTAATGCGGGATATAGTGAAGTACGACAGGCGGTTGCAGAGTCTTTGAATCAGAGATTTGGAACTTCCTTTGGTGAGAGGAATATTACAATGACTGTAGGGGCAGCCGGAGGACTGAATGTTGCGCTGAAGGTATTGTTAAATCCGGGAGACGAAGTGATCGTGTTTGCTCCGTATTTTGGGGAATATCGAAGTTATACCAATAATTTTGATGGAGTGCTTGTTGAGATTTCTCCAAATACAGAGACGTTTCAGCCAAAACTGGACGAGTTTGCAGAAAAGATTACAGAGAAAACAAAGGCAGTTATTGTCAATACGCCGAACAATCCTACAGGAGTAGTTTATTCGGAAGAAACAATTCAAAAACTTGCAGCAATTATGAAGGAAAAACAAGAAAAATATGGACATGAAATCTATTTAGTTTCTGATGAGCCGTATCGAGAGCTGGCATATGATGGAGTAGAAGTTCCGTATCTGACAAAATATTATGATAATACAATCGTATGTTATTCTTACAGTAAGTCCCTTTCCCTTCCGGGAGAAAGAATCGGCTATCTTGTGATTCCGGATGAAGTGGCGGAAAGTGAAAAAGTAAATGCGGCGGCTAATGTAGCGAATCGTATTCTTGGATTTGTCAATGCACCGACATTACAGCAGAAGGTGGTTGCAAGATGCTTGGATGAAGAAACAGATCTCTCTTATTATAATAGAAATCGAGAAACTTTATATAATGGATTGATCGATTGTGGATTTACATGTATCAAACCGGAAGGCGCATTTTATCTTTTCATGAAATCACCGGTTGAAAATGAGAAGGAGTTCTGTGAGGCGGCAAAAGAGTTCAATATTTTAATCGTGCCGGGAAGTTCTTTTGGTTGTCCGGGATATGTACGTATTGCATATTGTGTAGCGTATGAGACGATTGTAAATGCGTTGCCAAAATTCAAGGAATTGTCAAAAAAATATTTTTAAGAGGACAGGCTTATGAAAGCGTTTGAAAAAAATATCCGAAAGGTAGAACCTTATGTTCCGGGCGAACAGCCTCAGCATAAAGTGATCAAACTCAATACTAATGAAAATCCGTATCCTCCGGCTCCGAAAGTGGAAGAGATTTTGAGAACAATGAATGCAGACAGATTGCGTCTATATCCGGACCCGACGGCTTCTGTTTTGGTGGATGCTTTGGCAAAACAGTATCAGGTTGATCCGGAGCAGATTTTTGTCGGAGTTGGATCGGATGATGTGCTTTCCCTTTGTTTCCTCACTTTTTTTAATTCGAAGAAACCGATTTTGTTTCCGGATATTACCTATTCTTTTTATAAGGTAAGGGCAGAACTATATCGAATACCGTATGAATGTCCAAAAGTAGATGAGACGTTTCGAATTAGACGGGAGGATTATTATAGAGAAAATGGTGGGATTATTTTTCCAAATCCCAATGCGCCGACTGCCATTTATGAGAACTTGAAATTTGTCGAAGATATTCTTACACACAATCCAGATGTTATAGTGATTGTGGATGAAGCATATATTGATTTTGCAGGGGAATCGGCAATAAGCCTAATAGATAAGTATGAGAATCTAATCGTAGTACAGACGTTTTCGAAGGCACGTTCGATGGCTGGTATGAGAATTGGATATGCTATTAGTAATAAGAAACTAATTCGTTATTTAAGTGATGTAAAATATTCTTTTAACTCTTATACAATGAATCAAACATCTCTATTATGCGGAGTGGAATCGGTACGGGATCAAGAATATTTTGAGGAAAACTTACGGAAATTAAAGGAAACGAGAGAGTGGACAAAGCAGCAGCTTACAGAACTGGGTTTTACTTATACCGGTGCAGATGCTAATTTTATCTTTGTGACACATCCTGTATATGATGCAAAACAATTGTTTGAAGCATTGAAAAAGGAAGGGATTTATGTTAGATTTTGGGGGAGTGAACGTATCGAGCAGTATTTAAGAATTACGATCGGTACGCAAGATGAAATGGAAGTGTTAGTTTCATTTCTGAAAAATTATATCAAAAAGGGGTAACAATATGTTGAAAAAGATTTTACAAGGTATGGTTGTTGGGATTGCCAACATCATTCCGGGTGTAAGTGGTGGAACAATGATGGTAGCCATGGGACTTTATGATAAGCTGATTCATTCCATCACACATTTAAAAAGCGAGTTTAAGGAAAGTATGAAACTTCTGATTCCGATTTTTGCCGGAGCAGGAATTGCGATCATCGCATTGTCGAGATTGTTTGAATTTTTGTTGGCAACATATCCGATTCCAACAAACTTTGCGTTTTGCGGTTTAATAGCAGGAAGTCTTCCATTTATCTTTCAGAAAGTAAAAGGCCATTCAGTAACAGTAGGGAAAATGATTCCGTTTTTTATTTTCTTTGGAGTTGTTATTTTAATGGCAGTACTTGGAGAAGACGGCGGAAGCACTGCGGACGTGAGTTTTGGAATTGTCAATGTGATAAAACTTCTGGGAGTTGGAGTTGTTGCGGCGGCTACCATGGTAGTACCTGGAGTGAGTGGTTCCATGATGCTTATGCTTCTTGGATATTATGATACGATTATCGAGACGATCAATGATTGTATTGATGCGTTGATCCAGTTTAATATGACAGAGCTTTTGCGAGTAGTTGGAATTTTGGCTCCGTTTGGAATCGGTGTAGTAGTTGGAATTTTTGCCATTGCAAAATTGATCGAATTTATCTTCAAGAAAGCAGAAATCCATGCTTATTATGGAATTATCGGTTTGATTCTTGCATCTCCGATTGCGATTCTAATGAAAACAGATTGGAGCGGTGCTTCTGTGTTGCTTCTTGCAATCAGTGTTGTTACTTTTGCGGCAGGATGGTTCACTGCAAGCAAGTTAGGTGGAGAGTAGAGGTAGGAAACAATATACATGCATGAAGTGAGGGATAAAATGGGATATAGTCACGAGATTATTTTACCAAACGAAGAATTGCCCTTTAAAATGTTTTTGTTTGAAGGGAAAGATGGAAACTATGTGCGGGGGAAACATTGGCATCGCTCGATTGAAATTTTTGCAATTTTTGAAGGAAACCTGCGTTTCTTTTTGAATGATGAAGAATATAAAATGAATGCAGGGGAATTTTTTCTTGTGAATTCCAATGAAGTACATTCGATTTTTGCTCCAAAGCCGAATAAGACGGTTGTGATTCAGATTCCGCTCGCTGTTTTTAAAAAATATTATACGAACGAACAATTTATTTCTTTTTCCCACGAACCAGGCAACCGTAATCAAGAATTGATGGAATCGATGCGTATGATGTATCGATTCTATGTGAAACAAGAATGTGGATATGAATTCAAAGTACAAAGTTTGTTTTATGAACTGGTTTATACACTTGTGACGGAATATAGAAATACCGAGGTTAGTCCGGAAATTGTTCGAAGTTATCGCAAACTAAGTCGTTTGACGGAAATTACAGATTATATTAAGAAGAATTATCAGAAAGAGATGTCGCTAGAGAGTCTTGCAGAGACATTTGGGTATTCTCCGACATATTTATCAAAAATGTTCCAAAAATATGCCGAGATTAATTATAGAGATTATGTACAGAATATCAGGCTGGATCGTGCAAGCAAGGAATTGGTTTCTACGGATCATATGATCAGTGATATCGCTTTAAATCACGGTTTTGCAAATAGTAAAGCGTTTGCCAACGCATTTCGAAAGAAGTATGGAATGCTGCCAAGTGATTTTCGGAAACAGAAGAATTAAAAGAAAGCGTATGTTTGGATGCTGCTTTGGGAAAAGAGTGGCATCAGACATACGCTTTTTTTATGCGTGGTTGTGAAAAATGACAAGAAAGTGCCATTATTAAGACAATATATTGGATGAATACAATAAAAAACTCTGTTACAATATGAGAAAATATAGAAGAAATAAATAAAAATGAGAGGAATGGAAAACATGCAAAAGGTGACAGAGGAATCTTTTAAAAAGTATGGGAAGGTATTGAATGATTTTGACTTTTCTGAACTATTAAAAGAAATGAACACGACACCGGTTCCGGAAGATGTTATTTATGTTCCATCGGAAGAGCGCTTAGAAGCTTTGGATGCGGCAAAAGAGTTAAAAAACAGAATGTACGGAGGCTTGCCGATTCAGGTTGGTTATTGCAATGGACATAATAAAGCATTGAACGCATTGGAATATCATCGCTGTTCAGAAGTGGATGTGGCTGTAGACGATATTATTTTATTGCTGGGATGTCAGCAGGACATCGAGGAAGATTTTACATATGATACATCTCGTGTAGAAGCTTTTTATGTACCTGCAGGAACGGCAGTAGAATTATATGCAACAACGCTTCACTATGCTCCGTGCGGTGTAGAAGGGAATGGATTCCGCTGTGTGATTGTGCTTCCAAAAGACACGAACACAGACATTACGTTTTCTACATCCGGAAAAGGGGAAGACAAGTTGCTGACAGCAAAAAACAAATGGTTGATTGCTCACGAGGATGCAAAAATCGAAGGAGCTTTTAACGGACTCAAAGGCGTGAACATCACGTTAGGTTAGATGGATTAGGAGGAAAAGAAAATGAGTAATATGCCAAAACTTAAAATTGGTGTGGTAGCAGTAAGCCGCGATTGCTTTCCGGAGAGCTTGTCTGTAACAAGAAGAGAAGCTCTTATGAAAGCATACATTGATAAATATGGAGATGCAGAAATCTATGAGTGTCCGATCTGCATTGTTGAGAGTGAGATCCATATGGTTCAGGCTTTGGAGGATGTAAAAAAAGCAGGATGTAATGCGCTGGTTGTATACCTTGGCAATTTCGGACCGGAAATAGCAGAAACATTGCTTGCGAAACATTTTGATGGACCGAAGATGTTTGTTGCAGCGGCAGAAGAAAGCGGAGATAATCTGATTCAGGGACGCGGCGATGCCTACTGCGGTATGTTAAATGCCAGCTATAACTTAAAGCTTCGTAATGTAAAAGCATATATCCCGGAATACCCGGTAGGAACAGCAGAAGAGTGTGCGGACATGATTCACGAATTTGCACCAATTGCAAAAGCGATCATTGGTTTAAGCAGCTTAAAGATTATTAGCTTTGGACCACGTCCGTTGAATTTCCTTGCATGTAATGCACCGATCCAGCAGCTTTATAATCTCGGAGTTGAAATTGAAGAAAACTCAGAATTAGATCTATTTGAAGCATTTAATAAGCACGCAGATGATGAGAGAATTCCGTCTGTTGTAAAAGAAATGGAAGAGGAGCTTGGTGCAGGAAACAAAAAACCTGAAATCTTAAAGAAATTAGCACAGTATGAACTGACATTAAAGGATTGGGTAGAAGAACACAAAGGCTACAGAGAATATGTTGCAATCGCGGGAAAATGCTGGCCGGCATTCCAGACACAGTTCGGTTTTGTACCGTGTTATGTCAATAGCCGTTTGACCGCACAGGGAATTCCCGTATCTTGTGAAGTAGATATTTATGGAGCGCTAAGTGAGTTTATCGGAACAATCGTAAGCAATGATGCCGTTACATTATTGGATATCAATAATAATGTGCCTGCTGATTTATATAAAGAAGATATCGAAGGTAAATTCGACTACACACATAAAGATACGTTCATGGGATTCCATTGCGGAAATACGACAAGTAAAAAGCTATCTTTCTGTGAGATGAAGTATCAGTTGATCATGGCGAGAGCTCTTCCGGAAGAAGTGACACAGGGAACATTGGAAGGAGATATTGTTCCTGGAGATATTACATTTTTCAGACTGCAGAGTACCGCAGATTGTAAGCTCCGCGCATACATTGCACAGGGAGAGGTTCTTCCGGTTGCGACAAGATCCTTTGGATCTATTGGTATTTTTGCGATTCCGGAGATGGGAAGATTTTATCGTCATGTATTGATCGAGAAGAATTTCCCGCATCATGGAGCGGTTGCATTTGGCAAACACGGGAAAGCATTGTTTGAAGTGTTCAAATATATCGGTGTTCCGGTAGAAGAGATTGGCTACAATCAGCCAAAAGGAGTACGTTATCCAACGGAAAATCCTTGGAACTAAATTAAAAAATCGTCTGTATATTTTGAATAGATATACAGACGATTTTTTGAATTATTATAAAAGATGTACTTTTTAAAAATGATATTTTATTGACAATCTCGTGAAAATGCATAAAAAACAAACAAACAAAATAGAAAAAGTGATAAAAAACACCAAAAAAGACAAGAAAGTGACATTGAAAGGTTAAGAGTAAGCTAGTGGAGAGATGGAAAGGTTGTTATAATTTACAATATAAGAAACAGGAAGTCACTATTAAAAGGAGGAAGAGAAATGAAAAAGAGACTTGCGAGAATTCTTGCTGTAGCGCTGGCTGCATCAACTATGCTCACCGGATGTGGTGGGGGCGGTAAGAAGCCTTCCAATGGAAAAGCGCCTGAGAAACAGGAGATTACAGAAGATGTAACAAAGACAGAGGGAGAAATCAATGTCTGGACAAATTTAAGCCAGGATGAGATGAACTTCTATGTAGAAGAGTTTAACAAAATCGTACCGGGTGTAAAGGTTAATGTTACGGTAATGCCATCTAAAGAGTACAGAACAAAACTTCAGAATGCTTTCCGTACAGGAACAAATGCACCAGATGTAGCAACATTTGAGATTTCTGACTATGGTGTTTACAGAGATACAGATATGCTTGAGAACTTAAGTCAGGAGCAGTACGGCGGAGATGAGATTTCAAAAAATATGATTCCATATGTTGATGAATTATCAAGAGACGGAGAAGGCAATGTAAAAGGTCTTTCTTGGCAGTCAACACCAGGTGGATTCTGGTATAAGAAAGCGCTTGCAAAAGAATACCTTGGAACAGACGATCCACAGGAATTAGCAGAAATGTTATCAAGCTGGGATAAGATCGTTGAAGTTGGTAAACAGGTATATGAGAAATCAGGCGGAAAGATTGCTTTATTAGATGACGTTGAATCAGTATTACAGCTTTATGCTTCTTACAAAGGACAGGCTTGGGTAGATGAAAACAATCATATCATCGATGATGAGTATATGCTTGAAATGTACAAAATGATGGATGATGTTGTTAAGAACAAAGTAGATGCAGAAGCAGATATGTGGTCAGCAGGTTGGACATCAGGAATGTACTCAAAAGATATGTTTATCTTAACATGTCTTCCAACATGGGGATTAAACTTCTGTATCAAACCAGGTATCCCAGCAGACGAGATGGAAAAAGCTGCAAACACATGGGGATATATGCAGGCTCCGATTCCTTACCAGAACGGTGGAACATGGTACGGAATGTACTCAAAATCAGAGAATAAAGATGCTGCATGGGCTTGGATCAAAACTATGACAGCTAATGAAGATTACCTTGTAAACGGACTTGCAAATACATGGGGAGATTTTCCGGGATATATTCCGGCAATCGAAAGATGTATTGAAGAAGGGCATACAGATATCGTTACAGGAGATCAGCAGTATTTCGCAGATTTCTATGAGACAGCGAAAAAAGTTAAAGGTGATCCATTAACAAAATATGACCGTCAGGCATGGTCAAGTGCAACAGCATAGATGGATCTTGTAGCTACAGGACAGGCTACACCGGAAGAAGCGGTAAAAGGCTTTAAAGAAGAAATGAAAAATATTTATCCAGAAATCGAAATTGATTAATCTTTAGCAACACAGCTGCTTCGTGGAGGTCTTCACTAAGAGTACGACGCGAAGCAGCTTTTCTAGTCGGAAGGAGGATTACAAAAAAGTGTCCGCAATAACAAAAAAAAGAAGAAACAAAATAAATAAAAGTAATGCGGGATATTTCTTTATTGCCCCATATATTATAGTTTTTTTATGCTTTACTTTGTATCCGATTCTCTATACATTTAGACTAAGCTTTATGTCATGGGACGGATTTGGGGAGCAGCAATTTGTAGGGTTAGCAAACTACACAAGACTTTTGCATGATCCGATGTTTATTAAATCGATTGGAAATACGATTTTTATCGCATTGATCGCTATGATACCACAGATGATATTCGGTCTGGTGCTTGCATTTTTATTGAACCAGAAGAGATTAAAAGGATCAAATTTCTTTAAAACGGTTTTTTATTTTCCGAATCTTGTAACGGCAGTTTCGCTCGGTGTTTTGTTCAGTTTGCTATTTGACTGGAAAGTAGGAAGCGTAAATCAGTTACTGACATCGTTACATATTATTTCAGAACCGATTAACTGGAAGGGAAGTCCGATTTTGTCTCAGTTAATCGTTGCATTTGTATTATTCTGGCAATATTTTGGATACTATACCATTATATTTACAGCCGGTATTCGAGGAATTCCATATGAATTATTTGAGGCGGCAGAGGTAGATGGAGCAACAAAAACACAGACATTCTTTAAAATTGTGCTTCCGCTGATGCGCCCGATCATGACATTTGCATTTGTAACATCTATCATAGGTGGTCTTCAGATCTTTGACTTGCCATACACATTTGGTGGACAAATGGGTGGTACAAAGGGATCGCTACTGACAATGGTAATGTATATGTACAATATTGCATTTACAAATTTAGACTATGGTTATGGCGCGGCTATTTCTTATGGATTATTTGTAATTATCATTGTGTTCTCGATTATTTTTATGAAATATACAACAGGAAAGAAGGAGCAGTATTAAATGGGTATGAAAGCAAAAAAAGAAAATCACGCAAAAATACGCAGGGGTTTAACATATGTATTTCTAATTATTTTGGCTATTGTTTGTGTGGTACCATTTTATAATATGATTATCGGCTGTACTCATGATAATGCAGCCTTAGCAACATCATTCCAGATGCTTCCGGGAAGTCATTTGATGGATAACTATAAACGATTGCAAGATAACGTGGATATTTGGCGTGGTCTCGGCAACAGTATTTTTATCTCTGTTACTTATACATTGATTTCTACATATGTCGGAGCGATGACGGCTTATGGATTTGCAAAATACAAATTCCGTGGAAATAAAGTGCTATTTTGGGTTGTATTAGCAACGATGATGTTACCTGGACAACTTGGTATCATCGGATATTTTCAGGAAATGAATACATTAGGTCTTTTGGATAGTTATATTTCTATTATTATGCCAAGTTTTGCAACTCCGGTAATGGTATATTGGATTCGCCAATATATTGATGCATATGTTCCGGATGAATTGATTGAAAGTGCGAGAATTGACGGTTGCAATGAATTTAAGATTTTTAATAAGATTATTTTCCCGGTAATTATTGGCGGTGTAGCTACACAGGCTATTTTTACATTTGTAAGTTGCTGGAATTCTTTCGTTCAGCCATCTATTCTCTTATTCTCGCAAGAGAAGTTTACACTACCAATTTTGGTACAGCAGATGCAGGGTGTTTACAAAACCGATTACGGTGTAATTTATTTAGGCGTAACACTTTCTGTTATTCCGATTCTTCTTTTATTCGTATTCTGTTCGAAGAAGATTATGGAGAGTTCAATGTCTGGTGCAGTAAAGGGATAATCTATGAAATACAATTTTGATGAACAAATTGACAGAAGAAATACAAACAGCGCAAAATTTGATGAGATGGATGCGTTGTTTGGAACAGACGTTATGCATTTGGGAGTGGCAGACATGGACTACCGCTCCCCAATGCCTATTATAGAGGCAATGCAGAAAATCATTGACAAAGGGGTATTTGGATATACTATTTGGCCGGATCAGTATGAGGCATGGATTTGTCAATGGATGAAACGTCATTATGGAGAGAATATTGATCCGGAATGGGTTCTGTTTTCACCAAGAATCAACATGGCATTAAATATGGCGGTAGAAACATTTACGAATGCCGGAGATGGAATTGTCCTTCATACGCCGGCTTATACTGCGCTTCAAAATGCAGTTGAAAAATATGACCGTGTCATGATTGAAAGTCCGCTTGTATTGGAAAATGGCAGATATAAAATGGACTTTGAACAGTTGAGAAAAGAACTGGATGAGAAAAAAGCAAAAGGTATATGTGCAAAGATCATGCTTTTATGCAATCCTCACAATCCGACAGGACGTGTCTGGAAACTGGAAGAATTGCAACAGATTGCTGATATTTGCAAAGAATACAATCTTCTGTTGATATCAGATGAGATACATGAAGATTTTGTGAAAAAAGGATATAAATTTGTGTCTTGCCTGAAATTAAAAGAAGAACTCCAAGGACGGATGATTATATGTAATTCTATTACAAAGACATTCAATGTACCGGGAGTTATTTTATCCAATCTGATCATTCCGGATCCGAAAATACGGGAACGGATGAAAGAGACGATCGACCGTTGGGGACTTCACAATCCAAATATCTTTGCTGCCGGAATTTTAGAGGCGGCTTATACACAATGTGATGAATGGATAGAGCAGGTCAATGAATATTTAGAGAATAATTACCGGTTCTTGAAAGAATATTTGGAGAAGAACATGCCGGAATTTGAAGTGATCCATTCCGAAGGCACTTATATGGCATGGATTCAGACAGAAAAATTGCAGATTACTCCGGAGCAGCTGGAGGAGTTTTTTATCAAAGATGCAAAAGTATCGGTATATATGGGAAGCAGATATGGAAAACATACAGATTCCTTTATAAGAATTAACATTGCAACGTCAAGAAGCTATCTTCAGGAGGCTTTGGAAAGAATCAAGGCGCAATATCATAAAATAAAATAATCATTAGAGGTACAGAAAAATGGATAGGGTATTTTTGGATAAACTTTTAAATCAGATTTCTGTTTCCGGGTGCGAAGAACAGGGACAGGAAGTGCTAAAAGAGTATATGGAGGCGTTTTCTGATGAGATATGGACAGATGAGATGGGAGATGTAATCTGCATCTTAAATCCGGAAAGTCCGGTTCGGGTTATGTTGTCTGCACATGCAGATGAAATAGGGCTGCTAGTTACCAGAATTACCGAATCGGGAAGGATTCAAGCAATTGAACGAGGCGGAATTATACATCAGAATTATCCGGGACAAAAGGTACAGATTCGTACGCAGAAAGGCGTTGTTTACGGAGTAGTTGAATGTAGCAGAGAAGTGATTAGAAAAGAAGACTTAAAAGCTTCAGATTTTTTGATTGATATCGGTGCTTGTTCAAAAGAAGATGCGGAAAAGTATGTAGCAATCGGAGATACCATTGTTTTGGATGCGGGAGTGCGTGAACTTGCAAACGGAAGAATTGCAGCTCGTGCGCTAGATGACAGAATCGGTGTTTTTGTGATCATGGAAGCACTCAAAAGAGCAAAGGAACGAGGTTGTAAAGTAGGTGTTTATGCTGCCGCAACAGTAGGAGAAGAAACTGTAAAAAACGGAGCATACTGGTCAAGTGCAAGGATTCAGCCGACAGCAGCAGTTGTTGTGGACGTAACAAACTGTACAGATTACAGCAGATTCCCAAATCCTGCAGTATCTGGAGATGTAGTGTTGGGAGGAGGACCATCGCTTTGCAATAGTCCGTTAGCGTCCAAACGCTTGAATAAAAAGATGCAGGAATGCGGAGAACGGATTGGAATCCATACACAGCGAGAGGCTGCAAGTTCAAAAAGTTATACAGATGCAGATGAAATCCATTTTTCAAATCAAGGTGTACCAACAGTATTTACAGCAGTGCCGCTTCGGAATATGCATACACCGGGAGAAATTGCGGATCTGAAAGATGTGGAAGGCTGTATTGAAGTGATTGCAGAGTTTTTATGCTCCTTTGAAGAGTAGTTGAACAAAAGAAACGTGGAGGAAACAGATATGTTATATATAGGTGTGGATTTAGGAACATCAGCAGTAAAATTACTTCTCATGGATCAGGATGGAGAAATTAAAAAAATAGTTTCCAAAGAATATCCGTTGTTTTTCCCAAATCCGGGTTGGTCAGAACAAAATCCGGAGGATTGGTTTAGACAATCTATGGCGGGAATCAAAGAACTGACAGCTGAGTGTGATAAATCGCAGATCGCAGGAATCAGCTTCGGAGGTCAGATGCATGGATTAGTTGTTCTTGATGCAGAAGACAAAGTACTACGTCCGGCAATTCTGTGGAATGATGGACGTACCGATAAAGAAACAGAGTATTTAAATACTGTGATCGGAAAGGAAAAACTTTCAGAGTATACTGCAAATATTGCGTTTGCAGGTTTTACAGCACCAAAGATTCTGTGGATGAAAGAGCATGAACCGGAACTGTTTCAACAGATTCGAAAAATCATGCTTCCAAAAGATTATCTTGCTTACCGATTATCAGGAACATTTTGTACAGACGTTTCAGATGCGTCCGGTATGTTACTCATGGATGTAAAACATAAATGCTGGTCAAAAGAAATGCTTGAAATATGCAGCATTACAGAAAAACAGCTTCCAAAGCTTTTTGAAAGTTACGATGTGGTAGGAACTTTGAAGAAAGAGATTGCCGAAGAACTTGGAATGCCTGAGACGGTAAAAGTTATTGCAGGAGCCGGAGACAATGCGGCGGCAGCAGTAGGAACAGGTACTGTAGGAGATGGAATGTGTAATATTTCTCTTGGCACATCAGGAACAATTTTTATCTCCAGCAAAGAATTCGGAGTAGATAAAAATAATGCTCTTCATTCATTTGCACATGCGGACGGCAAGTATCACTTGATGGGGTGCATGTTGAGCGCTGCTTCTTGTAATAAATGGTGGTCTGAAGAAATACTGAAGACAACAGATTTTGCAAAAGAGCAGGAAAATATTGTGAAGTTAGGAGAAAACAATGTATTCTATCTTCCATATCTGATGGGAGAGAGATCTCCTCATAATGATCCGAAGGTGAGAGCTGCTTTTATCGGAATGTCCATGGATACGACAAGAGAAGAAATGACGCAAGCTGTTTTGGAAGGAGTCGCATTTGGATTAAGAGATTCGTTGGAAGTTGCAAGAAGCCTTGGTATGAAGATTGAAAGAACAAAAATTTGTGGCGGAGGCGCCAAGAGTCCTCTTTGGAAAAAAATCATCGCAAACGTTATGAACTTAAAAGTAGATGTGATTGAAAGTGAAGAAGGACCGGCTCTTGGAGGAGCAATTCTTGCTGCAGTAGGTTGCGGTGAGTATCCGGACGTAGAGACAGCAGCAAAGCACTTTGTTCATGTAATCGATACAGTAGAGCCGGAGGAAGCTCTTGTAACGAAGTATGAGGAAAAATATCAACAATTTAAAAAAATCTATCCGGCAGTGAAAGATTTATTTTAGTCGGGGAAGGGGCAGGTGGAGACACTGCCCCTTTTTGTGAAAATGGAGGAGAAATATGGCACGAATCATTCATGTATCAAAAAAAGGAAATGATAGAAATACAGGAGATAAAGACTCTCCATTTTATAGTATTACAAAAGCTGCAAATACGGCGCTTCCGGGAGACAGGATCGTTGTCCATGAAGGTGTATATCGGGAATGGGTTAGTCCTGTGAACGGAGGTATGAGCGCATATCAAAGGATTGCATATGAAGCGGCAGAAGGGGAAAAAGTCGTTATCAAAGGTTCGGAAAAAGTGGAGTATTGGGAGAAAGTAGAAGGGGCGGTTTGGAAAGCCGTAGTTTCCAATGAGATATTTGGAGACTATAATCCGTTTATGCTCCCGCTGGAAGGAGATTGGCTTCTTTACCCGGAAAACTACACACTTCATCTAGGGGATGTGTATATGAACGGACAATCATTTTATGAAGCGCAGAGTCTGGAAGAGGTGATGGATCCGAAGGAGCGTAGAACAGGATATAATCCTCCTTGGACGAACCATGAAGAGCCGATCAGATATCCGGAACAAACTTTGTATGTGTGGTATGCGGAAGTGAGAAGTGAGACTACAACAATATATGCGAATTTCCAAGGACAAGATCCGAATAAGGAGTTAGTAGAAATCAACGTAAGGCCATATTGTTTTTATCCGAAAGAAACAGGCGTGAACTATATTACGGTCAGAGGATTTGAGATGGCACAGGCAGCCTGTCCGTGGGTTCCTCCGACTGCAGATCAACCGGGACTTTTGGGAACGCATTGGAGTAAAGGCTGGATTATAGAAGATAATATAATCCATGATGCGAAGTGCAGCGGTATCAGTATTGGAAAAGAAGTGACAACCGGACACAATTTCCGTACACGATATTGCTTGAAACCGGGATATCAGAATCAATTGGAATCTGTATTTTCTGCGGTTCAAAAAGGCTGGTCAAAAGAGACGATAGGATCACATATTATTCGAAGAAACAGAATCTATGATTGCGGACAAAATGGAATCGTAGGACACATGGGATGCGTATTTAGTCAGATTTATGAGAACCACATTTACAATATTGGTGAAAAGCATGAATTCTTTGGGTATGAAATTGCCGGAATCAAGCTGCATGCAGCTATTGATGTGGAAATCAGACATAACAATATTCATCATTCTACGCTTGGATTATGGTTAGATTGGCAAGCACAAGGAACAAGGGTATCGAAAAATCTGTTCTATAAAAATAATCGAGACTTTATGATAGAGGTTACCCACGGACCATGTATAGTCGATCATAACATTTTCGCATCCGAGTATAATCTTGATAATCAGGCGCAGGGAACAGCGTTTTTACATAATTTATGCATGGGAACTATGATGATTGGCAATGATCCGAACCGATCCACGCCGTATCATTTCGCACATTCTACACAGGTTGCCGGATATGCAGTTGTATATGGAGGAGATGATCGCTGGATGCGCAATATTTTTGTTGGAGGCGCGTCACAATATGCGGAAAAATCTGTTAGTGGAACTTGTGGATATGATGGGCACACCACATCGTTACAGGAATATATAGAAAAGGTTCAAGAAAGCGGCATAGAGGATATGCGTCCATTCTTGTTGGTGAAACAGCCGGTTATGATTCAGCATAACAGCTATTTTAACGGTGCAAAACCATTTGAAAGAGAAGAAAAGAAGTATGAATGCACAGAGAATATAACTGTAGATCTGAAGGAAGAAGGGGACGCCGTTTATCTGAATATTGAGGTTCCGAAAACATTTGTTGAACACAAAGACGGTGTTTTAAATAGTGAAGAATTGGGAATGGTTCGAATTGTAAGCCTGCCGTATGAAGATGGAAATGGGAATCCGATTCTTTTTTCTACTGATTATTTTGATGAAGAGAGAATTGAATCTTCCGTAGATGGACCATTTGCGAATCTGAAACAGGGACAGAATAGAGTTTGCGTTTGGAAAGCATAGAGATTTGAAGATATTTAAGCAACAAAAAATTTGGTAGTTGGACAAAAAATTGCGAAAAAATGGAGTGGAAGTGGATTTCAGAATCAGGAAAATAAATAATGCGTAGAAATGGCTGGCAGAAATGCTGGCCATTTTTGACGATTAAAAAACAGATAAATGTCCTAATTAAATCATAAAAACAATAAATTATACGTTGTGTATTTTTGAAAACGGAGTTATAATTGATACACAACGTGTAAGAAATGAAAGGGTTATAATATTATGGATTGTAGTAAAAAGATAAAAGAATTAAGAGAAAGTACAGGAATGAATAGAAAAGAATTTTGTGAGTATTTCGATATTCCATATCGAACAGTCACAGAGTGGGAAAGGGATAACAGACATGCACCGGCGTATGTGTTACGATTATTGGAGTATTATATTTGCATGGAAAAATTAATGAAGGATAAGGAGACAAACATAACAGATGAATGATGAAAACACCAAAGTTGTAGATGAAAAAGTGGCAGAAGAAGAGAAAGAAAAACAGGAAATTATTCTGATTAATGAGGAAACGATTCAGAGTAAGATTTATATTGTTCGTGGTCAGAAGGTTATGCTAGATTTTGAACTGGCGGAAATATATGGATATACAACAACAAAATTTAATCAACAAGTAAAAAATAATATTGAGAAATTTGATGAGGATTTTATGTTTCAACTTACGAAAGAGGAATTCGATAACTTGATATCAAAAAATTTGACATCAAGTTGGGGCGGTCGCAGAAAGTTACCAAAAGTCTTTACTGAACAGGGAATATACATGCTTATGACGGTGCTGAAAGGTGATCTCGCAACGAGACAGAGTAAAGCTTTGATTCGTACTTTTAAGCAGATGAAAGACTATATTATTGAAAATCAAGATTTGATTGGTGAACGAAAATATTTACAATTATCCATGCAGATATCTCAAAACATACATACTACTATGGAATTACGTTCGGATTTGAATGATGTAGAAGATCAGATGGCAGAAGTGATAGATAGACTTAGTAATGTTGTTACTCATTCCGAATTGTCTGAGGTTATGAATGAATTCGGAGAATCACATATTAAACGAGGATATTTAGTTCTAAATGGGAATCCATTTAAAGCAGACGTTGTTTATGATGAGATATACAGACAAGCAAAGAAATCTATTTATATTGTGGACAATTATATTGGGCTGAAAACGTTGGAAAAGTTAATAAATATCCGGTGTGGAGTAGATGTGTCTATATTTAGCGATAACCTTGTAAAAGGTCTTAGGCAAAGCGCATTTGATGATTTTAGTAAGGAATATCTAAATTTAAAAATTCAGTTATTCCACGCGGGTGGAATCTTTCATGACAGATATATTATTTTGGATTATGGAACAAATGATGAGAAAATATTTTTGTGTGGAGCTTTTTCCAAAGATGCTGGTGGAAGAATAACGTCTATTTTAGAGGATTCGGATCGCAAGAAGTATGAGCCTATGATAAAAGAATTGCTTAAAAACAAGAAGTTGGTATTAAAGTAAAAATGTAACGGTCTGTTGCGTAAATGCTTCATTTTTGCTATGATTAAGCCAAAGTAAAAAGGGGGAAGAATTATGGAGCCGAGGATTGCTGCGATAGAACGAAAAACAAAGGAGACAGATATTAAATTGTCGTTGAATTTAGATGGAAGTGGGAAGACAAATATCGTTTCGGGAATCCCGTTTTTTGATCATATGCTGGAGGGATTTGCACGTCACGGGTTATTTGATCTGGAACTTAAATGTGATGGAGATCTTGATGTAGATTCTCACCATACGATCGAAGATTGTGGGATCGTGTTGGGACAGGCAATAAAAAAGGCGTTGGGAGATAAAAAATCGATCAAACGGTATGGTCATTTTATACTGCCGATGGATGAGACCTTGATGCTTTGCGCGGTTGATTTATCCGGACGTCCATATTTTTCGTATGATGTAAATTTTACAGTTTCTAAAATTGGAGTAATGGATACGGAGATGGTACGAGAATTTTTTTATGCGGTTTCTTACGGAGCAGAAATGAATCTTCATATGAAACAATTAGATGGAGTAAACAATCATCACATAGCAGAAGCTTGCTTTAAAGCTTTCGGGAAAGCATTGGATATGGCAACGATGTATGAAGAGCGCCTGCGAGGGGGCGTATGGTCTACCAAGGGAACACTTTAATCAGTAGAAACTGGATTTCTTACGTTGACACACCCTTTGGAACTTCGTATAATTTATACATAAGAATAGAAACTGAGGGGACTGGGGAATATGATCATTGCAAAAAATGACGAAGAGAAAAGAAGTAAGATTTGGCGTTGGGTAACGACAATTGCTTCGATTGTGATTGTAGTTGTGGCAGTGTATTTTTTGATTACATTGTTTGCGGGAAATCCATTGGAAGGCACATGGAAGAGCCGTGAAAGCACAATGGAGCTTACCATCCATAAAGGGGGAAATGCAACTGTTTTCTGGAAGGAGATGGGTGAAACATCGAATGTAAAACTGAATCTTAAATTTACAATTGAAAAAGAAGATAAAATGATTGCATTTGAACTGGAAGAACAGGAAATCGAGAAGACGGTGAAAGCGACAGATGGTGCGATTACAGAGGAAGCGATTCTGACAGAAGCAGGTATTCTTGAAAATACATTTGATTATAGTTTAAATCATGGTGTACTTACATTGTCCGAGCGGGAGTATGGAGAGCAGATCGTGTTTGAAAAAGAATAAGAATAACAAAAAGGGGACGTGAACGAGAAGAGCGTCCCTTTGTTTCACTCATAGGAAAGGAGAATTCTCAGTATGAAAAGAGACAATACAAAGGTAATCCGGATTGGGAATGTAGCGATTGGCGGAGGTAATCCCATTGCAATTCAATCTATGACAAATACAAAAACCGAAGATGTGGAATCTACGGTTGCGCAAATCTTAGCATTGGAAAAAGTAGGATGTGAGATTATTCGCTGTGCAGTACCGACAATGGAGGCGGCAGAAGCGTTAAAAGAGATTAAGAAACGAATTCATATCCCGCTGGTGGCAGATATTCATTTTGATTATCGTTTGGCAATTGCTGCAATTGAAAATGGCGCGGACAAGATTCGCATCAATCCGGGAAATATTGGAGATATTTCTCGAGTGAAGGCAGTTGTGGACAAAGCAAAAGAATATAATATTCCAATTCGTGTTGGTGTAAATAGTGGATCTTTAGAGAAAAATCTCGTGGAGAAATACGGAGGTGTCACAGCAGAAGGAATTGTAGAGAGTGCATTAGATAAAGTGCATATTATCGAGGAACTAGGATATGACAATCTTGTAGTGAGTATCAAATCTTCAGACGTATTGATGTGTGTGAAAGCCCATGAATTGATCGCAGAAAAATGTCAATATCCATTGCATGTAGGGATTACGGAAGCCGGAACGATATTATCAGGTAATATTAAATCATCGGTAGGACTGGGGATTATTCTTCACGAAGGAATTGGGGATACGATCCGTGTGTCTTTGACAGGAGATCCATTGGAAGAAATCAAATCTGCAAAATTAATTTTAAGAACACTTGGACTTCGAAAAGGTGGAATCGAGGTAGTTTCATGCCCAACATGCGGCCGAACAAAAATAGATCTCATTGGATTAGCCAATCAAGTAGAAGAAATGGTACAAGATATTCCGCTTGATCTGAAAGTGGCAGTAATGGGCTGTGTTGTGAATGGACCTGGAGAAGCCAAAGAAGCAGATATTGGAATTGCCGGTGGAATTGGAGAAGGACTTTTGATCAAAAAGGGCGAGATCGTGAAAAAAGTAAAAGAGGAAGAACTTTTGGAAACATTGAGACAAGAACTTTTGAATTGGGGAAAGTAGAATGGGAAAACGGTTTTTTGACGTATTTCCGTCATTGAAAGTACAACAAGAGATTGAAAATTTATTTGAGGAAGTGGAAGTAACGAAGGTTACTACCACTTCCTTAAAAGACTGTCTGAAGATCTATTTGCTAAGTACGCATCTGATTAGAAAAGCTACGATATTTGATATGGAAACGCAGATCAAAGAACAGTTATTTGGTCGAACACCGATTGAAATTCATATTTTAGAAAGTTATGTACTTTCCAGTCAGTATACACCGGAAAATCTAATGCGAGAGTATCGGGAGAGCATTTTAGACGAATTAAAAGAACGAAGCATGGTGGAATATAATATGTTTCTGAACACCAAATATTCTTTTGAAGAAGAGCGAATTCTTTGTTTGACAATGGAAGACAGCGTCATTGCAAAAGGGAAACAAGAAGCAATTGTAGAGTTGATTCGGAAAGTATTTAATGAACGTTGTAATGTTTCGATAGAAGTTCGTGTTGTCTATGAGAAAGCAAAAGAAAGCAAGTACAAGAAATATAATGAACTTCAGCTTCAGCAGGAAATCAATGCCATTGTAGATGGGAATATGGCAAGACACAAAGAGCATGTGCAGGAAGTAAAAGAAGCACGAGAAGAGAAGAAAGAACAAAAAGAAGCATCGAAAGAAACAGAGAAAAAGACCTTCGCAAAGAATGAATTCAAAAAAGGTGAGTTTAAGAAACGAGAATATCAGCCGATCAAAAAAACAGATGACCCAACAGTGGTTTATGGACGTGGTTTTGAGGATGAGCCGATCGAGTTGTCACAAGTGGTTGGTGAGATGGGTGAGATTACGATTCGAGGAAAAGTGATCTCCTTTGAGACAAGAGAAATCCGCAATGAAAAGACGATCATCATGTTTGCAATCACAGATTTTACAGACACCATTATGGTGAAAATGTTTACAAGAAACGAACAGCTGCCGGAGATTTTATCGGAAGTAAAAGAAGGAGCTTTTCTCAAAATCAAAGGTGTGACAACGATTGATAAATTTGATGGTGAATTGACGATTGGATCTGTAACCGGAATTAAAAAGATTCCTAATTTTGTAACAACAAGAATGGATACAAGCCCGGTTAAGAGAGTGGAACTTCATTGCCACACGAAAATGAGTGATATGGACGGGGTGTCTGAAGTAAAGGACATCGTAAGACGAGCCCATGACTGGGGGCATAAAGCAATCGCAATTACGGATCACGGTGTCGTACAGGCTTTTCCGGATGCCAATCATTATATTGAAACATTGGATAAAGATGATCCGTTCAAAGTAATCTACGGTGTGGAAGGATATTTGGTTGACGATTTGACGGAGATTGCAGTTGGAGCGACAGGAGAAACGCTCGACGATACATATGTTGTATTTGATATTGAGACGACTGGATTTAGTTCTGTAAAAGATAGGATCATTGAGATTGGAGCAGTCAAAGTAGAAGGCGGAAAAATCGTAGACAGGTACAGTACTTTTGTGAATCCTCAGATACCGATACCATTTGAGATTACAAAGCTCACAAGCATTACAGATGCCATGGTTATGGATGCTCCGACGATTGAAGAAATACTTCCACAATTTATGGAATTTGTGGGAGAAGCCAGTCTCGTGGCTCATAATGCAGGATTTGACGTTGGATTTATTGAAGCGAATCTAAAAAGGTTAGGTATAGAAAAAGAGTTAGTGTCCGTAGATACGGTTGCCCTTGCACGAGTGTTGTTGCCTACATTATCTCGATACAAATTGAATGTTGTAGCAAAAACTTTGGGGATATCTTTGGAAAACCATCATCGTGCTGTGGATGATGCGGCTGCGACAGCAGAAATTTTTGTAAAGTTTGTGGAAATGCTGAAAGAGCGTGAAATAAATACATTGAAGGAAGTAAACGAATTCGGGGCGACGAACCCAGATGCAGTGAAAAAGATGACTTCGTATCATGTGATTATTTTAGCAAAAAATGATGTGGGACGAGTGAATCTATATACATTGATTTCTATGTCGCACTTGCAGTATTTTAGCCGTGTTCCCCGTATTCCGAAAAGTGAGCTTATGAAGTACCGGGAAGGATTGATCATCGGAAGCGCCTGTGAGGCGGGAGAACTATATCGCGCATTATTAGATGAGAAGTCCGAAGAACAGATTGCTCGAATTGTAAATTTTTATGATTATTTAGAAATTCAACCGTTAGGAAATAACAAGTTTATGATTGAAAGTAATCGAATTTCCAATGTGAATTCCATGGAAGATATTCGAAATTTCAATCGTAAGATTGTAGAACTTGGAGAACAATTCAAAAAACCGGTTGTCGGAACGTGTGATGTTCATTTCCTTGATCCGGAGACAGAAGTATACCGTAGGATCATTATGACAGGAAAAGGATTTGATGATGCAGATGATCAGGCGCCGCTATATCTTCGGACAACAGAAGAGATGTTGGAAGAGTTTGAATATCTAGGTTCTAAAAAGGCGGAAGAAATCGTCATTACGAATCCGAACAAGATTGCCGACATGGTTGAACGAATCGCACCGGTTCGACCGGATAAGTGTCCGCCGGTGATTGAGAATTCTGATCAGACTTTACGAGATATTTGTTATGATAAAGCACATAGTATGTATGGGGAGAATCTGCCTGATGTGGTGGTGGAACGATTGGAACGAGAACTGAATTCCATTATTTCCAATGGTTTTGCAGTTATGTATATCATTGCGCAAAAACTTGTGTGGAAATCAGTAGAAGACGGATATCTTGTTGGGTCGAGAGGATCTGTTGGTTCTTCGTTTGTAGCGACAATGGCGGGAATCACCGAAGTAAATCCATTGAGTCCTCACTATTATTGTAAGAAATGTCACTATAGCGATTTCAATTCGGAAGAAGTACGTGCGTATTCCGGGTTGTCGGGCTGGGATATGCCGGACAAAAAATGTCCGGTCTGCGGAGAGACTCTTGCAAAAGATGGATTTGATATTCCATTTGAGACCTTCCTTGGATTTAAAGGGAATAAAGAGCCGGATATCGACTTGAATTTCTCGGGAGATTATCAAAGTCATGCGCATAAGTATACGGAAGTAATCTTTGGAACGGGACAAACGTTTCGTGCCGGAACGATTGGTACATTGGCAGATAAGACGGCATATGGTTTTGTGAAGAATTATTACGAAGAGCGTGGAGCAAGAAAGAGAAAGTGTGAGATCGAGCGAATCGTATTAGGCTGTACAGGCATTCGTAGAAGTACCGGGCAGCATCCGGGAGGAATCATCGTTCTTCCGCATGGAGAAAAGATCAATTCCTTCACACCGGTGCAGCATCCTGCAAATGATATGACAACAGATATCATTACAACACACTTTGATTATCACTCGATTGACCATAACTTGTTGAAACTGGATATTCTCGGCCATGATGATCCGACGATTATCCGTATGTTGGAAGATTTGATTACAGAAATTAATGGTGAAAAATTCGATGCAACCAAGATTCCACTTGATGATCCGGATGTTATGGCTCTATTTGCAGGGACGGAAGTACTTGGAATTAAGCCGGAGGATATCGGCGGCTGTCCGGTAGGCTGTCTTGGAATTCCTGAATTTGGTACAGATTTTGTTATTCAGATGGTAGTGGATACGAAACCGAAATCAATCTCAGATCTCATTCGTATTTCCGGACTTTCTCATGGAACGGATGTGTGGCTCAATAATGCACAGACGTTGATTCAAGAAGGAAAGGCGACGATTTCTACCGCAATTTGTACTCGAGATGATATTATGACCTATCTGATCAACAAAGGACTGGATAGTGAGGAATCCTTTACAATTATGGAACGTGTCCGTAAAGGAACAGTTGCCAAAGGAAAATGTAAAGAATGGCCGGAGTTTAAAAAGGATATGACAGAGCATGGTGTTCCTGATTGGTATATTGGTTCTTGTGAAAAGATCAAATACATGTTCCCGAAAGCACATGCGGCCGCCTATGTAATGATGGCCTATCGTATTGCGTATTGCAAAGTAAACTATCCACTTGCGTATTATGCGGCATATTTCAGTATTCGTGCATCTGCATTTTCTTATGAAATCATGTGCCAGGGACGAGAAAAACTGGAATTCTATTTGCGGGATTATAAGAAACGTTCTGACTCTTTGAGTAAGAAAGAGCAGGACGTATTAAAAGATATGAAAATTGTGCAGGAGATGTATGCAAGAGGCTTTGAGTTTTTGCCTTTGGATATTTATACTGCAAAGGCAAATAAATTCCAGATTATTGATGGAAAACTTATGCCTCCGCTTTCCAGTATCGAAGGAATGGGAGACAAGGCGGCGGAAGCTGTGGAAGCGGCTGCAAAAGATGGTCCGTATTTATCAAGAGATGATTTTAGACAAAGAACAAAAGTAAGTAAGACGGTTATTGATTTTATGGCAGATTTGGGCTTGTTTGGTAATTTACCGGAATCTAATCAATTGTCGTTGTTTGATCTATAGAAGGATAAAGACATGAAAATAACAGATTTTGACATCAGAATTAATAAAGAAAATGTCCTCAGACTTATTGATTGCTATGCAGATAGTCCGGTTTATGATGAAGTATCTGCAGACTTAGAAGAAATAATTCCAATTGCATATGAGATGCTTACTCCGGTTGCCGTGCTTGAATTTGGCGATTTTTCTAAATATGAGACAAGAGAACATGGAACCGGTGAGAGAAAAGTGTTATTTTGTATCGAATCTGTAGGTGAAGATATTAGTCGATTAGCTGCAACTTTTTTTGATAAAGGGAATTATGTAAAAGGAATGTTGGCAGACGCTATTGCCGATGATTGTTTATTCCAACTTGATCGTCTATTGGAAGAACAAGTAAAAGCAATTTGTAAAGAAAAAAATTATGGCGTAATCAAACGTTTGGAAGCGCCGCAAGATGTTCCGATCGAGATTCAGAAAACAGCATGGGAAGTGACGAGAGCCGAAGAAGAGATTGGATTGAAGATCAAGGAGAGTTATATGCTGGATCCTGTAAAATCCAACTGCCAAGTCTATCTTCTACAAGAAGGCTGCAATGAATTTCGAACAGAACATGATTGTAGCAGATGTCCAAAGGTGGATTGTAAAATGCGTCATTGTGATAAGGTGTTGATTACAGTCCACAAAGAGGATACGACAGTCTCTATAGAAGGGAATTGTGGACAGACATTGTTAGAAATTTTTCGAAATGCAAATGTTTACATTGATGCAATTTGTGCGGGGAGAGGGACTTGCGGAAAGTGTAAGGTTCAGTTTTTGAAAGGGTGGCCAATACCGACAAAGGAAGATGAAAACTTCTTTACAGAAAAAGAATTGGCAGATGGATGGCGTCTTGCTTGTAAAGCGGTCATCCAGCGAGAGTGTGTTGTTTCTATAGAAATGTCAGGCGAAGAAAAGTATGCTGTCGTCACAGAATATGCTTCCGAAAGGAAATCACAGCAGTCTGTAGAAAAGAGTTATTATGGAATTGCAGTGGATATTGGGACAACAACAATTGCTATGCAGTTGCTAGAATTTCATTCGAAAATAATTGAGGATACCTACACTGCCATTAATCGGCAGAGGTCATATGGAGCAGATGTCATCAGCAGGATTCAGGCATCCAATGAAGGGAAAAAAGAAAGGTTAAGACAGAGCATTTTGGAAGATCTTGAGCAGGGAATCGAAGAATTACATTCTCGGAACCATGTCACGGTAAAAGAGATTGGAATCAGCGGTAATACAACGATGATCAGTCTGCTCATGGGATATTCTTGTGAAGGACTCGGCGCTTATCCGTTTACTCCGGTTAATATCGATGCTGTGGAAGCAGATTATTTTACAATCTTCGGTAATCATCGTCACACATGCAAGGTGAGGATTCTTCCGGGAATTTCCGCTTTTGTGGGAGGGGATATTACGGCAGGACTTTTGGCTTGTGGATTCGACCGCAAGGAAAAAGTTTCGATTCTGGTCGATCTTGGAACAAACGGAGAGATGGCGATTGGTAATCAAGACAAGATTTTTGTAACAAGTACGGCGGCAGGTCCGGCATTTGAAGGTGGCAATATTATATGTGGGACAGGCAGTATACCGGGGGCAATCAGTCATATCACATATAAAGATAATGGATTTGAGCTTGAAACTATCGGGAAGCAAGAAGCATCAGGAATTTGCGGAACCGGTGTGATTGATATTACGTATGAACTTTTGAAACAGAAACTGATTGATGAAACAGGGCTTTTGAATGATAAATTCTTTGAAGATGGAATTCTCTTAGCGAAATCAAAGGAAAGTGAGATTCGTTTTTATCAGAAAGATATACGGGAAATTCAGCTTGCAAAAGCAGCAATCCGAGCAGGGCTTGAAACACTGCTTGTCAATTATGGAGTCGGTTATGATGAGATTGACGACATTTATATTGCGGGAGGATTCGGATATAAGATGGATATTGATAAGGCAATCGGAATAGGACTATTCCCGAAGGCTTGCAAGAATAAGTTAAAAGCAATTGGGAATAGCTCGTTAAAGGGAAATCTAATCTACTTGACTGAAAAGGATGCAAAAGAACGTATGAGGAAGATCACGCAGTCGTCAGAAGAGGTATCTCTTGCCGCGAGCAGTACATTTTATGAGCTTTATCTTCAACATATGTATTTTTTGGAAAAATAAGGACATTGGGATTTGCTCCCTTTGTCCTTACTTTTGTTTTGGTCTGTCTTTTTATGCTTCACGATTGGTTCGTAAAGATTCTAAAAAAGGATTTAGTATTTTTTGCCCATAATCTAATAATGAAAATCTTTGTCTTTGAAGGCACCAGGAGTAGGTAAGCCCGATTTGCATGTTGGTGATAATGTCAGTTAATGCCGCATAAGATAAGGCGTTGTCTATTTCATGACACTCTTGTCCTTCTTTGATAAGTGTACGTAAAATTTTGTAATAATGCCTATCTTGATTTAGAATATGCCGTGTGGATAAAGTAGTCACTTGAAGTCCGTACAGTGGAGCAAAAAGTTCTGCGTAGGGAGAGTTTTCGAGATTTATCATCACAAATTGATTAAACTGAATCAGTTTATCTACGGAGTGAAGAGTGGAGTTACATGTTTCATACCAAGTATCATAATCAGCATCATAGGAATAGGCAAGTGTGAACAGCAAATCCTCTTTCCCGTTGAAATGATGGTAGAAGGCGCTTCGGGAAGTATCGGAAGCTTCTAAAATCTGGGAAATAGTTGTGTTCTCATAGCCTTGTGTGAGAAAAAGCTTCCATCCGGCAGTCATAATTTTTTTTTCGTTTGTTTTTTTGGTGTTCGTTCCAATGCAATAAACCTCCAACATAACTAGTATTTTCCTCTAGTGTAACTGAGCCTGAAGCTTTTGTCAATTAAAGGGTTAATGCGAAAAAAGATTGACGCAAAAAAGTCATTGTGATAAAATATGGTAAAAAAAGAGAACGCAGTACGGAATCTTGTTTTAGAATGGGGGAAATGAATCAATGAAGCATTATCGTGTAAAAAACACCGGGAGCAGACAGGAGCTGCTAAGTGCAATTGACGCCTCGTTGCTCTTAGGATTTCAAACAGTACACGCTCAGTTCCCAGTTATTACTGATGCAGAGGGAGAACTTCTTCCCGGAAGTCAGTCTGAGATTCAGAAGCTATGGAAGTTGAAAGGAACAATGTCTCCTGAGGACTATGTTTCGGCATCGGAACACGCAGGAGAAGTATTTGATTTGGAATTTCGAAAAAAGACGGGGTTAGAGTATCTGTTTTTGAAAGGAAGATTGCTAAAGGATGATAACCATGATCTTCTGCCGGATAAACTGGACGTAAAATTTGTCTTGCCGGAGCAGATAGAGAGAGGAATGTTATTATCAGCTTGCAATCTTGCGTTTCGTTTCGGTATGGAGACAACAAGATACGAAGGTTCTTTGATTGCTCAGAATGGATACAAAGGAAACGTGATACTGTTTGAGGAAGGAGAAGTTCCTCAGATTCAATATGATGAAGATGATGGGCAGATCAAAATCAGTATTCAGGGAAAAGGAGAAGCTCTGCTTCAATTTACAGCAGAATTGTGTAATAGTTTTCCACAACTGAACGTAATGAAAAGTTGGCGGGATGCGTTGATGGATATGGTGGATGACTTTGTACTAAGAGGCAAGGATGGACAATTGGCAGCAGCACATATGATTTCAAAAGGCAATCAAGATTCCTGTGTATTATATGGAGCGCCGGACATAGAAAAAAAACAGAAAGAATATTTGAGCAATACGACATTTTATAATTATCGATCTGGTCGAAAAATATATGAAAAAGTATACAAATTGCCATGGGAGGCAGATACGTTTCAAACGATTTTGAGAGAAAAAATCTATCCTGTCATCAAAAATGTACATTTTGTAAAAGTGGAAGGTGCATTAAGTGAAAGTCTACAATGCAGAATGAAATTGAAAAATGCCATAGAAGATGAGTTGTACAAATTAGGCTGTGAAAGTGTAGAAGTAAATATTGCATGTGCATACAAGCAGGGATTCTCATGGTTAACAGAGCAGATTATTCCAAAGATTCAGAAGGAACAGAAAGATAGCATTCATAAGATGGAAATCTATTTCAAACCATTTCTTCCGGAAGGAGAAACAGAATGGGTAGATGAGAATGGAGCAACCCCATCTTATCATAATCTAAATGCAGAGAATCCGGAAAAATGGTATGATCTTCCGATTCGTTATTTGCAGGAATTGTATCCTGTTATGGATGTGATTCAGAAGGAATTAGATCTAACAGAAGAGCAAATTGTATTTTTACCATATGAAGGAGAGCAAAATATTACATATCTTTGCAAAGTATATGGTGAGTCGGATAAATTATTATTAGAAGAGACTCAGAAAGTATACTGCTCAGAACGCCCATATTTGGATGAATATCCAGGGTTGGGTAAAGTGCATCCATCAACTGGATATATACGAGTAGAGGTGGATGAAGAAGAGATACTGTTCCAAACAATCCGAACAGACCTAGAAGAAGTTTGGAAAATCTATCAAACAGAAGTGTTGCCGGATTGCAGAAGATATATTGAAACAAAGCATAATGGTTCGGTAAAGGCAGAAAACCAGCCATTCTTCTATAGACTACTCTTAGATGTTTCGGTGAGTGAGCCGGATTACCGGGTAGGATGTAGAGAAGATATGATTTCATCTTTAGATGCATTACATGAGGATATGTATTTCACGGGTAGTGACTATTTTAAAAACTATGGGATCCATCACAGTGATGGCATGCTGGACGCACCTGGATTGATTCTTCCGGAGATTCATAATACAGAAGGAGAAAGTCCGAGATTCCGTGTAGTATTGTATGAACCACTACGTGCAAAAGCTTGTGTAATGAAGGATGAGCAAGTGCTGCTAGAGCAGACTAACCGTGAAAACGCGCAGGCATGGCTTAGTGAGATCAGTTGGAAGAATGGAACATTGCAATATATTGTGCAGACAGAAGGTGTGGAGAATTATTTTTTAGAATCCTATGCATATTTGGCAGAGAAAAAAGTTTTGAGCATTGCAGATAAGCTGGGAAACTGTGAAGTGATTTTCCGTGATTTGGAAGGAAACTCATATTCTGCGAAGTTGGAAGAAGAGTCGGTTAAAAAGAACGGACGAATTGAAGAAATTGATTTATTAGAGAATGAACTGATCGGATATGAAGACTATCTGAAAATCATAGACAAGCTGAAACAAGTACCGCAGATTGAAGTGTTTGAGACAGCTACCTCATATTCGGGAAGAAAGATTTATGCGATTTGGTTAAAGCCGGAGACGGAAGGATATCTTTCCATGACCAAGCGGATATCTATGCTTCCGAGCGAGATTATCAATGCAAGACATCATGCAAACGAGGTGTCAAGTACCAATGCTTCCTTTATTCTTTTGAAGGAGTTGCTGACAGAAGAAAAATACAGAGATTTACCGGAAAAATTGAATTTGATCCTTGTACCGATGGAAAATGTGGATGGTGCAGCAATCCACTATGAATTGCAGAAGGAACATCCGTATTGGAAATTCCATGTAGCAAGATTCAATTCTCTCGGGAAAGAATTCTACCATGAACATTTTAAACCGGATACACTTCATTCAGAAGCAATGGGATTATCTAGATTATATGAAAGATTTGCTCCGGATATTGTCGTGGATAATCACGGTGTACCGAGTCATGAATGGGAACAACAGTTTTCAGGATATACGTCTCCGTCATACAAAGGTTTTTGGCTTCCAAGATCTCTTTTATATGGGTATTTTTGGTATGTGACAAATCCGGAGTATAGTGGAAATTATGCAGTAAATCAAGTGATGCAGGATGTGATTGCGGACCGGATTGCAGAAGATCCTATTATGACAAAATGGAATCTGGAGTGGAGCAGACAATTTGAAAAATATGCGCACGCATGGCTTCCAAAGCTGTTCCCGGCGGAATATTACAAAGATATGATTAATTATTGGATTCCGTTTGCAGCAGATCCGAATCATAGATATCCGTCTATTCGATATCCTTGGATTACGACAGTTGCTTATACAAGTGAAGTTGCAGATGAGACAGCACAGGGAGAATATTTAAACCTTTGTGCGAGAGCGCATGTGGCTCATGATGAGGCAACGATCCAGATGCTGATGGACGCAAAAAATTATGTGAAATGCAAATGCAATCACACAGTACAAGAGATTTTTACTGAATACAATCGACAACGGCCGATGGTTGTCACGTATTCAGAAAAATAAAAAATACTTCAAGGAGGAGAAAAATATGGAACTTATTAAATTACTAGGTGTATTAATTGTAATTGTCGGTTTTGCACTGAAGTTGGATTCAATCTTGATCATTTTCTTAGCGCTTATTACGACAGGAATCGTTGGAGGACTTGGTGTAGAGGGATTGCTTGAGACGATTGGAACAAACTTCGTGGCAAACAGAAGTATGGCGATTTTTATTATGATCCTTTTAGTAACCGGAACTTTGGAGAGAAATGGTCTTCGTGAATCAGCTGCAGATCTGATTAAGAAGGCTAAGGGCGCAACAGCAGGAAAACTTGTGTGCGCATATGGTATGCTTCGTGGATTTTTCGGTGCATTTAACGTTGGATTTGGTGGTGTAGCTGGATTTATTCGTCCTGTACTTTTACCTATGGCAGAGGGTGCAATCAAAAATGCCGGACATGAACCAAATGAAGAACATATGGAAGAAGTAAAAGGTATGGCTTCCGCAATGGAAAATATCACATGGTTCTTCTTCCAGGTATTATTCGTAGGTGGTGCTGGTGGAATTCTTGTACAGACAACACTTGCTTCATTAGGATATGAGGTAGAGTTAATTGATTTGGCAGTAAAAGAAATTCCGATTGCCTTGATTTCTCTTTTAGTAGCATGTGCATTCATGTTATGGAAAGAAAAGAAACAGCTAAAGAAATATTACGGAACTAAGAAATAGGGGGAGAGAGTATGGACGCTTTAAAAATTTTACAAGTAGGTGATACTTTTAATGCAACCTATCTAAATGTTGTATGGGTAATCATCGGTTTGGTTACAATTTATGCAGGAATTAAGAATCTTCTTGATAAGGAAAACCCATCAAGAATCGGAACAGCAGTTTTCTGGTGCTCTTTCGGTATCGTATGTGCTTTCGGTACATGGCTTCCGGCAAAGGTTTCCGGTATATTGGTTATCGTAATGTGTATGCCGCCAATCTTCAAAAGAGTAAAAGTCGGAACAACAAATGCGCCAACAAAAGAACACATGCACAAACAGTATGAAAAAATCGGTATGAAGATTTTTATACCAGCATTCTGTGTTGCAGTATTTTCACTTGGTGCAGCATTGTTTTCAAATGTAAGCTCTATGATTGCGATCACTGTAGGTGCTGCAATTGCAATTATTATTTTGATCGCATATGATCCAAAAGAAAATAAACCGGCAGTGTTCTTAAGAGATACAGAAAGATTTCTTTCTATCATGGGACCTCTTTGTATGCTTCCACAGTTACTTGGATGTCTTGGTGGTGTATTTACGGAGGCAGGAGTCGGTGATGTCATCGCTTCTATTGTAGAGAAGATCGTTCCAAAGGGAAATGTTAATCTTGGAATTATTGTATTCGCAATCGGTATGGCGTTATTTACTATGATCATGGGAAATGCATTTGCGGCGATCACAGTTATGACAGTAGGTATCGGTGCTCCATTTGTTCTTGCATATGGCGCTGACCCTACCACAGTAGGTATGCTTGCTCTGACATGTGGTTACTGTGGTACACTTTGTACACCGATGGCTGCAAACTTTAATATTGTTCCAGTTGCCATTCTGAACATGAAGGATCGTTGGGGTGTAATTAAAAACCAGGTTGCTGTTGCAGTGATTATGTTAACAATTCAGATTGGATATATGATTTTATTTAAATAAGGGTTATAACAGAAGGAATATAAACATGAATCGTAACATAGTGAGAGGCGCAGAAATTATAATAAAAGATTGGGTGAAGGTAAAGCCATGGGATCGTCTTTTGATTGTAACAACGAAGAAAAATCTCCCGGAAGCACGATTGCTGAAAAAAATTGCATTTACCCGAAGCAAAAGTGTAAATACTCTTGTTGTAGAAGATAGGGGCAGACATGTCGGAGTGTTTTTTGATGAAAATGAAGGGGTGTTTGATCCGTATACGGCGATTATAGCAGCGACAGAATATTCGCTTGTAACAACAAAGGCTGCAAAAAAAGCAATTCAGCAGCATAAGAAATTTTTGTCCTTACCGTTATCTACCAATGATGGAAAATCTATGTTAGGGTATGATTTCCTTACAATGGATACAAAAAAGAGTCGTTTGATGGCGAAGATTATTATGAAGTATCTTCAATATTCAGATCATATCAGAGTAGAAACTGCAGCAGGAACATCCTTACAGATGGGAAAATTACATCGAAATCCGGGGTTCTTTAACGGAGTGCTTAAGGATGGAAAAGGGTATTCCTCTGCAAGTATCGAAGTATATGTTCCGATTGAGGAGACAAAGACAGAAGGAGTTATGGTTTTGGACGGTTCGCTCGGCTATATCGGAAGGGCTGACGAACCAACAAAAATCATATTTCATAATGGAAGAATCGAAGAAATTGAAGATACGCCAACCGGAAGAAGATTGAAAGAATATATGGAAGAATACAGAGATTCCAGAATCTATGTAGCAGGAGAGTTCGGAATCGGACTAAATTCAAGCTCCAAGTGTGAAGGGAATTGTTATATAGAAGATGAGTCGGCATATGGAACTTTTCATATTGGTGTTGGACGTAATCTCGCACTAGGCGGACGACAGAATGCAAATGGACATTTTGATCTAGTGTGTCATGAGCCTGATATTTATACAGATAACAGACAGATCATGCAGCAAGGAAAAATTATCGTACCGGAACCGGTACCATATTAGGAAGGAGAACAGAGATGAAAGTATTAATTACAGGTTTTGATCCGTTCGGAGGAGAAACAGTCAATCCGGCATATGAAGCAGTAAAACTTCTTCCGGACACAATCGCAGGTGCTGAAATTGTGAAAATGGAGATTCCAACTGTATTTTCTAAAAGCGGTCCGGCGGTTGAAGCAGGGATTAAAGAACACAATCCGGATGTTGTAATCAATGTAGGACAGGCAGGAGGACGTTCTTGCGTTACAATAGAAAGAGTGGGAATCAATCTTGCTGAAGCAAGAATTCCGGATAACGATGGAGAGCAGCCTATGGATGTACCTCTTCAAGAAGATGGGGAAAGCGCGTACTTTGCAACGATTCCAGTAAAAGCGATTGTAAAAAATGTAAGAGAACATGGAATTCCATGTCATATTTCTTACTCTGCCGGAACCTATGTATGTAATTGCGTTATGTACAATGTCCTTTATATGGCAGCAAAAAAATATCCAAACATCCGTGCAGGGTTCATTCACGTTCCATTTGCAGATGAGCAGGTTGTGTCAAAGCCAAACGGTACACCGAGCATGTCTTTGGAAGTGATTGCAAAATCTTTAGAATATGCAATTGAAGCAACAATAAAGAATGAAAAGGATATTACAGAAGCGGTAGGCGGAACTACACACTAATAGAATTTTAAACAAAAAGAAATGCTTTCTTTTGACTAGCAGGAACTAAAGGTTCTTGCCATCGGAAGAAAGCATTTTTATATTGTAGTGAAATATGTGTATACCTACGAAGCGTAGAGGTAATAAAAAAATAAAAAAAATTAGCACTCACCTCTTGTTATTACAGCGTAGCTTTTGTCTTAGTTCATAGAGTGCCGTAAAGTGCCTAT
>OLRL01000112.1_pt1 | contig 74518 bp, 68 predicted proteins | sample 1643201 | NCBI WGS metagenome assembly OLRL01 (sample SAMEA3136649, study PRJEB25190) | human gut metagenome | biome: human gut; feature: human-associated habitat; material: faeces | place: Austria | collected 2013
GCTGCTGGACGACGCGGTCGCGCGCGGCGCCGCGGTGGCGGACGGGGGCGAGGTGAGCCATCCCAAAGCCGGAGCAGGCGCGCGCAAGCTGGAGGAGCAGGCCGCCGAGCAGCTGCGCGAGACGCTGGCCGCCGCAGCCGGGGCGCCGCCGTCCACAGGCGAGCTCATCGCATCGAGCGGCCTAGACTCCTCGCTCGTCCACCGCGCGCTGGGGAGTCTGGAGAAGCAGGGCCTCGTACGGCGCATCGGAGCCGACTTCTACTTCGACGTATCGGCGCTGGCCGCCTTCGAGCAAGCCGTGCGCGCCCGTCTGGTTGACGGCCCCGCCACCGCAGCCGAGCTCAAGGACGCGATGGGCACCAGCAGGAAGTACGCCATCCCCCTGCTCGAGTACTTCGACTCCCAAGCCGTCACTCGCCGCGAAGGCGACACGAGGGTGCCGGGAGGAAGATGACGCCCCGAGGGAGGTTCTATCCGGGAATACGAAAAGCGCCCCGATCGGGGCGCTTGCGTTTCTGGCGGAGATGTGTGCGAATCGAACACACCCGAGACGTTCTGCACGCCTCACAGCGGCTTTGAAGGCCGTGGGGCCCACCAGGACCCATCCATCTCCAATAAGAAGGTGCCGTTTCGGCACCGTAGATATGATAGCGCATTTGTCCGCGACGAGGACGCGCGTTCCGAAATGTTGCGCATCGTTCAGCAATTCCCCAAAAGTACGTCGCTCAGGTGGCGATGCGCCACATCCGCCAGCGCATGGAGCGCGGACACGGGGGTTGGAGGCCGGTCGAGCATCCGATGGCACGGGAAGAAGCGCGTGAGATGGTACGGGATGGCGGGATCGAGCGATGCCAGCCAAGCCGCTGCCGCATCGATTTCGTCGGGATCGTCGTTGAGCCCGGGGATGACGAGCGTCGTCACCTCGAGGTGGCACGTCGGATCGGCCGCCAGCGTTTCGATGGTGCGCTTGACCGCGGACAGGTCGCCGCCCGCCGTATCGTAGAATCCCTGCGTGAACCCCTTGAGGTCGATGTTGGCCGCATCCACGATGCCGAGGAGCTCGGCAAGCGGCTCTTCGTTCACCATCCCGTTGCTCACCAGCACGTTCGCAAGCCCCGCCTCGCTCGCGAGCCGTCCGACGTCCCGCACGTACTCGTAACCCACGAGCGGTTCGTTGTACGTGTACGCGACGCCTACGCATCCGCGATCGCGGGCCCGCAGCGCCAGGCCGACCGCCTCTTCGGGCGCCACGTAGCGCCATGCCGCATCCTCCGCGCCCGCGCAGGCGATATCCGCGTTCTGGCAGAACGGACAGCGCAGGTTGCACCCGTAGCTTCCCAGCGACAGCACGGTCGAGCCCGGGCGGAACCGCGCGAGCGGCTTCTTCTCCACCGGGTCGAGTCCAATCGAGGTCACGCGCCCGTAATTCTCGTCGACGACCCGTCCACCGTAGGCAACGCGCGCCCTGCACAGCCCGCGCCGTCCTTCGGAAAGCGCGCAGGCGTGCGGGCACACGCCGCACACGGCGCGCCCGTCAGCCACGGCGCGGCTCTCCCCCGCGTTCGTGGCGCACCACCTCGAAGCGCTCCAGCTCCACGTCGTCGTCGAACAGGTCGATGCCGGCCTTTCGCTTCGCGATGTCCACCTGCTGCTGCGCCGAGTCTACGCCGTCGAGGTTCGGCAGCAGCAGCCCCCGCTTCCAGCCTTTCGTCACGATCACACCGTAGCGGGCCGGGTCCAGCTGGTCGATCGACTCGACGGGCATGGGCGTGAACAGCACGTCCACCGAATACGACAGCGCGTCCAACTCGTCGGGGCGCACGGGCGGGAAGCGCGGATCCTCCGAAGCCGCCGCCACGCCGTTGCGCACGATCTCGGCGGCCGTGCTGCCCGTCACCGGCGAGATGGTGCCGATGCAGCCGCGCAGCTCGCCGTGTTCGTGCAGCGACACGAACACGCCGGCGCGCTTGTCCGACAGCTCGGGCGGCAGGCCGTCGGGCACCGTTATGGGGTTGCCCGTGCGCACGAACCCTTCGACGCTGGCGCGGGCAAGCGCAACGTACGGGTCGACCGGCGCATCGTTCGCGGCTGCGTCGCGCGCACCGCTGCGATCCTCGTCGCGGTCAACCGCCGTCCGCACGGCGCCGTCGCCGGCCGAGCCCTGCACCTCGAACGCGGCCACCGCGTAACCCACGCCGAAGGGGCCTTCGTAGCTGAGCAGCTCGTGCGAGATGGGAAGGCCTTCCAACGCGCCCGCCATGATCCAGAACGAGCGCAGGCCGCATTCCGCCGCCTCCTCGCCGAACGTCTCGTCTATCTCCAGCAGACCGCTCAAATCGCCCGCATCGAACAGCGCGGTGACCATACGGTCGAACACGGGGCCCTGCGGAGCGTAGCCGTACGGGCCGTCGCTCGCAAGCTTATGGGACAAGTCGCCGCTGGCGATGAGGACGCAGCTGCGATCCAGATCGGCGGCCGCCTCGGCGATGCAGCGCCCCAGCGCGAGGTGCGTCTGGGGCGAGAGGCCCGACAGCCCGATGCGCACCACCTGGTACGTCGAATATGCCTCGTTCACGAAATGCAGCGGCACGATGGTGGCATGGTCGAGATCCTTCCCGCCCATGCCGCTGCCGCACAGCGGCACCGTGTGCTTGCGCGCGCACGCGGCGATGGCGGCCGTCATCTCGCCGTCGTAGCGTACGGTCATGGAAGAATCCCACGCGCCGAAACGCCCCATGTCGCCGCGGTCGAAGTCGCCCGTGGACAGATGGAAGCAGTCGCGGAACAGCGGGGCATGGGGCGACACCACTACGACAGTCTCGGGCGCGTGCGCGGCGATGCGGCGCGCCACCTCGCGATACGCGTCGAGAGTGTCCTGGATGGCGCGCTCCTGGCCCCGGCCTACCTCGGGCATGGCGAGAGGCGGATGCGGCACGGCGTACGCGGCGACGATTCCCATGAGAGCTCCTTCCCGCAAGCTTCGACCGGGCGCTCGAACGTTCGAACGTGTGCGCCCTTCAATGGTTCGATTGTACACCCTGCGAACAACCGCTCCTGTCCTTTACCGCCGCATGCGCCCATTCGATACGCAAGCGTTGACGGACGCGCGCATCGCCGCGCTTACCGATCGGCTCGAGCGGCGTCGTTCACATCCATGGTCATGGTCTGGAAGCGGTGCTCCATGTAGGCGTTGTCGAAATGCTTCGCGTAAAACTCCTCGATGGGCGTGTCGGGCGCCTTGCCCGCCGATCGCGCGTACCAGCAGTCGATGGACTGCACGGTCATGACGCCGTCCACCAGCATGAGCCCCGCGCATACGACCGTCACCGCGTAGCGCCAGTTCCACGGAATGAGGTTGATCAACTTCAAAAGCCGCGGCAGCAGAAGCTTGATCCACGCCACGCCCAGCACGCCCCACATCACCATGAACACGAAGTTCGTGCGTCCGTCGATGGACAAGAACGTGCCCGAATAGTCCCATGCGCGGATGCCGAACGAGAACTCCATGATCCAGCTCGTGAAATACTCGAACGCACCGCCGATGACGGCGCTCACGAGGAAGACCACCCACACGGGCTTGTCGTGGAAACGGTTGAGCGCGATGGTCATGAGCAGAGCGCCGAAACCGTAGATGGGAGAGAACGGCCCGAACAGAAGCCCAGCGCGATCCTGGTACTCATGGTATAGCGCGCACATCGTACGCGCCGTCCTCCACCCGCCACGCGGCTGTAACGGTATCGTAACGTGAGAACGAGCGCTACGGAAGGGCGGCTTCGCGAAACGCCGAACGCCGCAACGGGGAAAAGCTATGCGAGGGCCGCGCCTAGGCTTCGGCGCGGCCCTCGCATAGGGCATCGACGAAGTAGCGGTGATAGGCCTCGTGCATCTTGCGACGCTCTTTCACGCGTACCGGCACGCATGTTCCGTCGCGTAGAATGAAATCGTCGCAAACGTCGGCTATGTAGTCCATGTTCACCAAACAGCTGCGATGGCAGCGCAGGAAGCGGGGATCGTTCAGATCCTGCTGCACGTCGTCGAGCTTGGCCAAGCCGCGATGGCAGGTTCCGTCCGCGGTGTGCAGCAGCACCGAATGATCGCGGCTTTCCAGATACACGATGTCGCCGAAGGCGAAATAGCGCCGCGATGCGCCCACCCGAAACGCCAGTCGAGGCTCGCTCGCAGGCAGAACCCGATCGAGGACGCGCTCGATGGCGGCCGGGTCGAGCGGCTTCATGAGGTAGTCGGTCGCACGCACCTCGTAGCTTTCCACCGCATGCTCGCGCGAGACGGTGAGGAACACGATGGGAACCGCCGCGTCCACCGCGCGCAACGCGCGGGCCGCCGACACGCCGTCCACGCCTTCGAGGTACACGTCGAGGAACACCAGATCGAACGGATCCCCGTTCGCCGCATCGGCTACCAGGCGCTCGCCGGCCGTGTACTCCTGGTACCGAGCCCGAACGTTACGCCCTGCCAGCGACCGGTCCAGCGCACTGCGCAGATCGCTTCGCAGCGCTCCGTCATCATCGCAGATCGCTATCCTCAAACCGGAACCTCCTCAGTTTTCGACGTGTCGTTATATTGTCCGATGAAGAGGGTTATATTGTCCAGAACCGGTTACGACGCGAAAAGCGCCGTTTTCGCAGTTGGGATAACGTGACGATGAAACTACCCGTCCAGCTCGACATCGCGCCTCAAGCCGTAATGCAGCACGAGGTAGTACGCTATGCCCGCCGCCATCCAGATAAGGCCGAGCACCTTCGCCGGCACGTCGAGGCTCCACCACGTGTATCCGATCACCGCGATGCCGCACAAGGGAGACAGTAAATGCGCCGCCCAGCGCCCGTCGCGCTTCTTGATGAAGAAGTACCCGATGACGGTGACGTGCAGCATGAGGAACGCGGAGAGCGCTCCGAAATTCACGAACAGGGATATGGTGTCGGTGCCCAGCCTGCCGAACGTCAGCACCAGCACGAGCGTGAGGGCTCCCACAAACAGAGAGGCGACGTAGGGCGTATGGTACTTCGGATGGATCTTGGCCAACGGCTTCGGCAGCCCGCCGGCACGCCCCATGGCGAAAAGTATCCGCGACACGGCCGTCTGAGCGGCCAACGCCGTGAAGATTCCCCAGGCCAGCGCCGTGGCCACAGCGCACACGATGTACAGCCAGCGTCCGCCCACGACCTGCGCCACCAAGTAGAAGGCGTTGCCCGAGTCGCCCGCGAACGCGGTGCCGTCGGGACTGATGCAGCCCGCGATGTAGGTCTGCAGCACGAACAGCGCACCCACGATGACCAGCGATGCCATCATGGCGCGACCCGGGCCGCGTCGGCCGTCCTTCGCCTCCTCCGACAGCGTGGCGATGCCGTCGAAGCCCAGAAACGACAGAACGCCCAACGACACGGCGCTCATGACGAGGTTCGGGTCGAACGTCGAGGGATTGAAGAGCGGGTCGAGCGAGAAACCGCGCGACGAAGGGTCGGCGAGCAGCCATCGAACGCCCAGCACGACGAAGACGAGCAGCACGAGGATCTCCAGCACAAGCGCCACGCGGTTCACGATATCGGTGAGTCCGATGCCGCGCACGTTCACGAACGTGTTCGCAGCCACGAACGCCACGGCGAACGCCCACGGGGGCACTTCGGGCACGAGCCCGGACAGCGCCGTCGAGGCAACCACGTACATGAGCAAGGGAATCAACAGATAATCGAGCAGCAGCGTCCAGCCCGTGACGAAACCAATGCCTTTGCCGAGGCCGCGCGAGGTGTAGGCGTACACCGAGCCCGCCACCGGCCACTCGCGGATGAGCATGCCGTAGGACAGCGCCGTGAACACCATGGCCAGCGTGCCCACGAGGTACACGAGCGCAGGCATGCCGCCCGACTCCGAGAACACGCCGCCGTAGATGCCCATCGGCGCGATGGGAACCATGAAGATGAGCCCGTACACGATCATGTCCGGCACGCCGAGCACGCGCGCAAGCTTCTGCCCGCCCGGCTGCCTGCCGGCGCTCGCGTCGGACGAGGCGCGCTTCGCGCCGCCGTGAGCCTTATCCACCATGCAGCCGCTCCTTTCGCCAGGCCACTCGGATGTCCGGCGCGCAAGCGCCGAGACGTACCCGATACACGATACGGCAGAGCCCGGAAGGGCGCTGGAAGACCCGACCGTCCTTGCCGATGCGTTGCCAGCCTGTCGGCCAGGTGTTTTCGCATCGAACGCCGCAAGCTCCGCAAAAAGGAAAGCCCGCTTTCGCGGGCTTTCCGAGCAGGTTTAGAAGTCGATGGTGTCGGGATCGAGACCGCTTTGGCCGAGAGGATCCAGCTCGTCGATACGCTGCAGGTCCTCGTCAGTGATGTCGAACCAGAAGATGCGCGCGTTCTCGGCGATGCGCGCCGGGTCCGTGGACTTCGGCAGAGGGATGGCACGGCGCTGCAGGCACCAACGCAGGCACAGCTGCGCCACCGTGCAGCCGTAGCTGGCAGCGATGTCGATGAGCAGCTGGTTCTCCAGCACGCGACCCGAGCCCAGCGGCGACCACGCCTCCACCACGATATCGTGGCGGTTGCAGAACTCGCGCGTGACCTCCTGGTTGCAGCCGGGGTGCAGCTCGATCTGGTCGACCATCGGCAGGATATCGGCCGCGTCCATAAGCGGTTCAAGATGATGGGGCTTGAAATTGCTCACGCCGATGGCGCGCACGAGCCCGTCGAGGTAGAGCGTCTCGAGCGCGCGCCACGTCTCCTGGTTCGTGCGCTGCCATTCGGCCTCGGCGCCCTGCGCAGCGGGCCAGTGGATGAGGTACAGGTCGACGTAGTCGAGGTGCAGCTTGGCGCGCGATTCCTCGAACGCCTTGAGCGTCGCATCGTAGCCGCGATCGGTGTTCCACACCTTCGTGGTGATGAACAGGTCCTCGCGCGATATGCCTCCCGAGGCGAGCGCCTTGCCTACCGTGCCCTCGTTGTCGTAGGCTGCCGCCGTGTCGATATGGCGATACCCGTCATGAAGAGCCTGATGAACGGCATCGATCCCCACTTCCCCATCGGGCATCTTCCACGTGCCGAACCCCAGGCAGGGAATGCCGTATCCGTTTCGCAGGGTGATCCGATCCTTCGGGCTTTGCAAATCCGCCATGCGTGCTCCTTATCACTCATACGCCGCCGCTGACGGGCGGCGTGAACCGTCGTTACTCGTCCACGATACGCCTGCGCAGCGCGCGGTCGCCGAACCGTAGCGCGCTCGTAGAAGGAAGGACACGCAAGCGTTACCCCGCCGGCGCGGGCGGCTTCGCGCCCGCTCGACCAGCCCGAGCCACGACGGCGGCTTCGCGCTCCCGATTTGGCAGAAAACGCGCCATATGGGGGTGCCTTTTCTTTCGCCTGTTCAAAGAGGTCGCTTCGAAACCACCTTGGACGGATCACCGTATGCGACGATACCCGATGACGAATATGGGGGTGCGGCAACCCGGCTCCGCGGGAGGACGCCCAACCACGGAGGGAACGCACCGGCTGATCGCCCGCGTCACTCGTCGACGCGGCCGCGCTGCACCTTCGTTTGGGAGCGGCGGCGCTTCTCGGCGAGACGGCGTTCTTTGGCGCGGCGCGGCACCTTCGTCGCGCGGCGCGCCTTCGGCGGCACGGCTCTGCGTGCGAGCTGCTCGCGCAGCTTCTGCAGGCAGAGCTGGCGGTTGCGGAACTGGCTGCGCGACTCGCGCGACACGGCCGTAAGGCCGCTGGGCACGTGCGTCATGCGCACCGCCGAGTCCGTTGTGTTCACGCACTGGCCTCCCGGCCCGCTCGCGCGGAACGCCTGCACGTCGCAGTCGCGCGCGATATCCTCGAGCGATTGGCGCGCCCAGACGGCGTAGTCGCGGTATGTCGGCTCGTTGTGATCCACGCCTTCATGATACCGTGTTTTTGCAACATTTCCCCCACGTTTTGCTATACTTGCATAAATGTATGATTTAGCGATCCTAAGTGAGAAAAATTGACGCTCTTCAAGCGAGCTGGAAAAGAGCCAACGAACTTCCCAAGAAGAATCAGCAGGAAATGGGCAGCCGTCCGCACATGGGAGGAAGAGAATCCCGCTAGAAAACGCTTTGTTTATTTCTGCTGCTATTCGGCAGCGTTCGTCATCGTCGCGTTGATCACGCTGTTCGTGTACCCTTCCAACGGCCGTTCGATGATCTGGAACATCGACGGGCTTGAACAGTTTTACCCTTACTTCATCTACGAAGGACAGTGGCTGCGCGAGATATTCAGCGGCCTGCTCTCGGGACACGGTCTCAACATCCCGCTCTGGTCCTACGAGCTGGGCTACGGGATGGACATACCCTCGACGCTGGACACCTTCTTCGATCCGCTCAACCTCCTCTCCGGATTATGCCCCGAGCGGTACTCGGAGTATCTGTTCCAGCTCCTCGTCGTGTTCCGGCTCTACCTCGCCGGCCTTGCGTTCTCGCTTTTCGCCCTGCGTTTCGGCATCGGTCGCCTTCCCGTTCTGACGGGAGCGCTCCTCTACGCGCTGTGCGGCACGAGCCTCGCCGTCGCGTACTGGCCCGCGTCGGCATGGCCGCTCGTCTTGTTCCCCCTGCTGCTCCTCGGCGTGGAGAAGGCGCTCGCACGCGAGCGTCCCTACCTGTTCGTCGCCAGCGTGGCCGCCTTCTTCATCATCTCCTACTATTTCTCGTACATGGCCTGCCTGCTGCTCATCCCGTACTGCGCCGTCCGGGTCGTGCAAACGCAGCGGAGCATGGGTGTTGCCCGTTTCGCGCTATGGACCCTGAAGTTCCTGGGGTTGTTTGGCATCGGGGTGTTGATCGCCTGCTTCTCGCTCATACCTTCCCTCATAGGGCTGTTCGGCCTCGAACGTTTCACCGACAATGCCGTGCAGGTGCCTCTGCTCTACCCTCTCCAGTACTACACGTCGCTCGTGTCGGGCTTCGTGGGCACGACGAGCGTCGGAAGCGATTGCTTTATCGGATTCGGAGGCCTTGCGTTCCTCGCCTGCGTTCTCCTCTTCTCGCGCCGCAAGGAGAACACCTCCCTCAAGGTGACGTTCGTTCTAGCTTCCATCATGTTGCTGCTGCCTGCCTTCGGACGCCTGTTCAACGGCATGAATTATGCCACGAACCGCTGGGTGTGGGCCTACGCGCTCGTCGTCTGCTTCGTGGTGGCCCGCATGCTGCCGAGCCTGCTCGCGGCCGGCAGGCGCACGGTCAAGGTGCTCGTCGTCGCTTCGATCGCCTACGGCGCGCTCGTGTTCAGCGTCGCCCCGATGCGCTCGGAAGCCACGCTGGCTGCGGGCATCGTGCTTCTCGCCACGTTGTTCGCCATCGCCCAATCGGGGCTTTCCGCTCGCGCCCGCAAAACGAGCCTGCTCTGCTGCCTGACGGCTTCCCTCGCCGTCAACGCGTTCTACTTCGTCTCGCCCGACGAGGGGGGCGTGGGCAAGGACTCCCCGCCGCTGGGCTACGCCTACGCGCGCCTCTCATCCGACTCCCCCAACCACCTCGTTGCGGATCTGGGCGACCTAGGGCTGTGGCGCTACGACGGCAGCCCCGCTGCCATCGAGCGCACCCGGAACGACAGCCTGATCCTCGGACTCAAAGGCATCGACTTCTACAACAGCTCGTACAACAGCGCCGTCGACGACTACCACACCGAGCTTGCCGTCAACAAAACGAACATCAACTTCTCGTACAAAGACCTGGGGGCGCGCTCCATCCTGGAATCGCTGGCCGGCGTGAAGTACTACCTCGGCTCCGATCAAAACGCGCCGGCGGTCTACCTCTACGACGATCCGCAGAAGACCGTGGCGACAGGCGAGGTACGCGGCATTCCCTACCAGGTGCACGAGGGCTCGAACGTGTTGCCCCTCGCCTACGTCTACGACTCGTACATCCCCCGCGACGAGTACCGGGCGCTCTCCCCCGCCGAAAAGCAAGAGGCGCTGCTGCAGGGGGTGGTCTTGGAAGAGTCGACGCTGCCCGAGACGCGGCGGCAGGAGGAGTCGCGCATCGTAGCGTCCTCGATGACCCCCGGAAGCGGGCTTACCGTGGAGGACGGAACGATACGGGTCTCGTCCGCAGGAGCAAAGATCACGCTCACCTTCGACGGCTTGCCCGACAGCGAGACGTACGTCTACGTCGACGGACTCGGTTACCGCGCCCTGTCACCCATGGAGAAAACCACGAGCACAGGGGAGTTCGACCGCTTGGCATGGTGGCGCAAGGCGCTCGTCTACAAAAAGGAACTTGAATGGCGGGCGCCGACCTATTACAACGTGAGCCTCGCTTCGGACAAAGCGGCGGACGCGCGGCAGATAGAGAACTTCTCGGACACTTCGCACATGTACGGCGGGAAAGACGAATGGCTGGTCAACATGGGATACTCGAAGGAAGGCAAGACGTCCGTCACGCTCACGTTCGGGTTGGAAGGCGAATACCGATACTCCGATCTCGCCATCGTGTGCCAACCGATGGGAAACGCATCGTCGCGCATCGACGCCCTGAAAGCGGATCCAGTCGACAACCTGGCCTTCGACACGAATCGGATCACGGCTTCGGTCGATCTCGATGCCCCCAAGGCCCTGTACTTCAGCGTGCCCTACTCGAAGGGCTGGACGGCCTTCGTGGACGGACGGGCCGTCGACCTCAAGCGGGCCAACACGGCCTTCATGGCCCTGGAGCTCGATGCGGGCGCCCATGAAGTAGAATTGCGCTATATGACGCCCGGCCTGCTCGAAGGGTTCGCCCTGTCAGGCGTCGGTCTCGCCGCTTTGGCCGCTTTGGCGTGTTCCTACCGGCTGCGCCGAGCTTGGGGGCGCGGCGCCTGCGCCCGAGCCGGGAACGTCGATATCGACGAGAAGGGAGTCGGGGCATGACCGACCAGCGGAAAACCTTGCTGATACTCGGATCCATGGACGAATTCGTCCTCCTGGTACAGCGCGCCAAAGAGCGCGGCTGCCGTGTTCTGGTGGCCGACGGATACGAACAGGGGCCCGCACGGGCATACGCGGACGCATCGTTCACCGTGCCGGCGACGAGCACCGAGACCCTCGCCCATCTATGCCGGGAGCACGAGGTGGGCGCGCTCATCACGTCGTTTTCCGATACGCTGTTCGAAGCGGGATGCCAGGTCGCCTACGCCGCCGGGCTTGCCGCCCCGCTTGCACCGGACAAGCTGGAATGTCTCCGCGACAAGGAGCGCATGAAGGAGATGTTCTCCCATCTGGGCATACCCTACCCGCACAGTCGCGTCGCACCTGCCGAAAAGGCGGAACGAGCCTGCGACGGCATGCGCTTCCCTTGCGTCGTGAAACCGCTCGACGGGTACGGCTCGTACGGCGTGCGCGTGGTTCGCGACGCAGACGAGGTGCGAGCGGCCGCCTACAAGGCGGCCGCCGAGTCGCGCAGGGCCGCCAAGGTGGTGCTCGAAGAATACGACGAGGGCCGCGAGTTCAACATGATCACCTGGATATCGAAAGGACGCGCGTTCCCCGTATCGATCGCCGACCGCGAGAAGTCGCCGCGCGGCGACGGCGAGCTTCCCCATGTCAGCCGCATCGTCTACCCGAGCCGCTTTGCGGAGCGCGTCATGGCGGAGGCTCTGCGCTATGCGCAGCGCGTGGCCGATTTCGCGGGAATCGTGAACGGGCCCTTGTGCATGCAGTTCTTCTGGTCGCCCGAATCGGGCATGCACGTGTGCGAGGTCGCCGGCCGCGTGTTCGGCTACGAACACGAGCTGCTGGAATACGCCTCGGGACTTTCCGTCGAAGACCTGCTGCTGGACACGGCGCTCGACCACGAGGCGCTGGCCGCCCGCCTCGAGGCACACGACGCGCTCGCGATGGAGCAGAGAAGTTGCGGGCTGTATTTCCACATGCGCGACGGCATCGTGGCCAATCTCGCCGCCGCCCGCACCGCGCTCGACGCCCCCTACGTACAGCAGAGCCTGCTCTACTACGCCGAGGGCGACGTCGCTCGCAACGCGCGCGGCGGAAAACCGTATGCGGCGCGAGCGTTCTTGGCCGCAACGACCTACGAGGAACTCGACGTGCAGAGCGAGGCGATGTTCGCGCGATTCTCCATCACGGGCGCCGAAGGCGAAGAGCTTGCGATTGCCAATTGCATCCCTGGCGGCGCTCGGAACGACGCGCAGGATGATGCGCCGACGATACGATGCACGGGGGCCTTATGAACATATCCATCGTTATTCCCTGCTACTACTCCGAGCATATGATCGGCGACGTGGTGCGCCAAACGCGTGCCGAACTCGTCGGTGCAGGACACCGTTGCGAGTTCGTGCTGGTGAATGACGGGTCGAAGGACGGCACGTTCAACGAGATAACCGCGTTGTGCAACGAAGATCCGCAGGTGAAGGGTATCGACCTCATGCGGAACTTCGGGCAGCACAACGCCATCATGGCCGGGCTGCGTGAAGCGACGGGCGATGTCGTCATGCTCATGGACGACGATATGCAAACGCATCCCTCGCAATGCCTGAAGCTCATCGACGGATTGGAAGACGGCGTGGACGTCGTGTTCGCCTCGTTTCGGCAGCACCTTGAAAGCTGGCATCGAAGGATGGGCTCTCGTTTCGCCATGCTCACCATTCGCATCCTGGCCGGCTGCCCCAAAGGCGTAACCGATAGCAACTTCCTGATCATGCGACGCTGCGTGAGCGATGTGATGATTGAGTACGCGAGCGCCTCGGTGTACGTCCAGGGTCTCATCTTCCGCACGACCGACCGCATCGTCAACGTGGAGGTGGAACACTTCGAGCGTGCCGACGGCGAATCGGGTTACACGATGAAGAGCCTGCTGCGGCTCTGGTCGACCATCCTGAACTACTCCGTCACCCCGCTGCGCGCGGCTTCCGTCCTGGGTCTGCTCATGGGCGGCGCGGGACTTGCGGGCGCCGTCTGGCTGTTCATCGAGCGTTTACTCGACCCCAGCATGCAGATGGGGTGGGCCTCCACTATGGTCGCAATTCTGGTATGCTCGGGCCTCATCATGCTGTTCATGGGCGTGATCGGAGAATACGTCGGCCGCCTCTTCATGACGACGAACAAGAACCCCCAGTTCATCGTGCGCACGCAACGCAACATCGCACCCGAAGACACGTGCGGCGGCACATCAGCGCGCAAAGGAGCCCCCCTGTGAGCGAGAACCTTTTCGATTTGGAAACCCCCTGCTTCGTGTTCGACGAAGCAGGGTTGATGGACAACTTCCGCACATTCAGAGAGGCGCTCCGCCTGCGATGGAGCCCCGATTCGGAGGTGGCCTACTCGATCAAGACCAACCCTCTCCCCTGGGTGCTCGACAAGGCGCGCGCGTGCGGGTGCATGGCCGAAGCGGTTTCCGACGAGGAATACGAGCTGGCGCTTTCGCGCGGGTTCGACCCGCAGCGCATCGTGTTCAACGGCCCCATTAAGGGACGGACCCGCTTCGCCGAGGCTCTGGCGCAGAACAGCCTGGTCAATCTCGATTCGGCGCGCGAGCTTCGCTGGCTCAAGGAGATCGCCCCGGCCAACGACGGGCCTCTTGCCGTCGGCCTACGCGTGAACATCGACCTTGAGGCGCACTGCCCCGGCCAAACAGTCACCGGAGCCGCCGGCGGAAGGTTCGGCTACTGCTACGAGAACGGCGAGCTGCGTCGTGCCGTGGACGCCGTGCGTGCGATCGGGCCGCAGGTGCGCATTTCGGGGCTGCACATGCACGTAACCACGCGCAGCCGCACGGTCGAGGTGTATCGCATCCTGGCACGTCACGCGGCGCTCATCGCATCGGAACATGCCCTCGAACTGGACTTCGTCGATATCGGTGGCGGCTTTTTCGGTGGCGGCGAAGCGAACGGCGGCGCCTACGATGCCTACGCTCGCGCCATCGCCGACGAACTGGAGGGCACGTTCGACCCGCAACGCACGCGGTTGATCGTTGAGCCGGGCGGCGCAGTGGTGTGCACACCGGGGCGTTACGTGGGGCGCGTGCTCGACGCGAAGGACACGACCCATGGACGGTTCGTCACCACCGACCTGTCGCGCATCAACATCGACCACGAGATGAAGAAGACCGCCTACGCCTACCGTATCCTTCGCGCACGTCCCGAAACCTCGGAAAGACGCCTGACGCGCCAGGTTGTATGCGGGTACACCTGCATGGAAAGCGACCGACTCTGCGTCCTGGAGGACGAAGTGGAACTCGCGGAAGGCGACATCCTGGTCATCGAGAACGCCGGCGCGTACTCGATGTCGTTCACGCCGGGGTTCTTCATCCGCTACGCGCCGAAAACGTACGTGCGAAGACCCGACGGCTCGTTCACGGAAGCGGGAGCAGCCTCCGGGCGTCCGCAGAAGGAAAGCGATGCGCGATGATCACGTTCAACGAACCGCCTCGCATCCCGCAGGCCTACGACTACATTCGCACCGCCATCGAAAGCGGCAACGTGTCCGGTGACGGGCCGTACACGAAGCGCTGCAACGCATGGATCGAGCAGCGCTTCGCAACGCAGAAGGCCCTGCTCACCACGAGCGGCACGTCCGCTCTCGAGATGGCTGCGCTGCTGTGCCGCATCAAGCCCGGCGACGAGGTCATCCTGCCCAGCTACACCTTCTCGTCCACGGCGACGGCCTTCGTGCTAGCCGGTGCGAAGCTCGTGTTCGTCGACATACGCCCCGACACCATGAACATCGACGAGGTGCAGGTGGCACGAGCCTTGTCGGCACGCACGCGCGCCATCGTCGCGGTGCACTACGCGGGCGTCTCGTGCAACATGGACGCCCTCGGCAGCATCGCGCGAGCGCGCGGCATCGTCGTGGTGGAGGATGCGGCCCAGGGCGTGATGAGCACGTACAAAGGCAAGGCTCTGGGCACCATCGGGGACTTCGGATGCTTTTCGTTCCACGAGACCAAGAACTACTCCATGGGCGAAGGCGGGGCCTTCCTCATCAAGGATGCGAAGCATAACGAGGCGGCCGAGATTCTGCGGGAAAAGGGCACCGACCGCTCGCGGTTCTTCAGAGGCCAAGTGGACAAGTACACGTGGGTCGACTACGGGTCGAGCTATCTGCCGAGCGAGCTGAACGCCGCCTACCTCTGGGCTCAACTCGAGCGCGCCGACGAGATCAACGACGACCGGCTTGCCACCTGGAACGCGTACTACGAAGCGATGGCGCCCTACGCCGAGGCCGGGGCGTGCGCACTGCCCGTCGTGCCGAGCGACTGCACCCACAACGCGCATATGTTCTACCTCAAGTGCGCCGATCTCGAACAGCGCAGCGCGTTCATCGCCCACATGCGCGCGTGCGGCATCCTCTGCGTGTTCCATTACATCCCCTTGCACTCCTCGGCTGCGGGCAAGAGGTTCGGCGCGTTCTTCGGAGAAGATCGCCACACCACGCGCGAGAGCGAGCGCCTTGTGCGCCTGCCCTTGTACTATGGGCTGTCGCAGCAGGATCGCACTCACGTCATAGCGTCGGCCTGCGCGTTCTTCGATTCGCGGAGCCGCTGAGCTCATGGGACGGATCGACGTCAAATCGTTCGTATCGCTGCACCTGCTGTTCGTGCTGTACTCGCTCACCGACCTGTTCGGGAAGATGGCGGCGTCGTTCGCGTTCGACGACCCGCGATTCTACCTGCTCTACGGTGCGGTGCTGGCCGTCCTGTTCCTCTACGCCATCGGCTGGCAGCAGGCCATCAAGCGCCTCCCGCTGACCACGGCGTTCTCGAACAGGGCCATCACGGTGCTCTGGGGGCTGGTGTGGGGCGTGCTCTTCTTCCAGGAGGAGCTGAACCCGCTGAAACTGCTCGGCGCCGCCATCGTGGTGGCGGGGGTCGTGCTGTACTCGCGCGCGGACGCGGCGCAAGGCAGCGGAGCCCCGATCGCGAAGGAGGGCGACGATGCCGCCTGCTGACATGCTGCCCTACATCGCGATCGGGGCGCTCGGCGTGCTCGTCAGCTCGATCGCCCAGGTAATGCTCAAGAAGGAGGCTCTCAAGCCTCACAGCTGCTTCGTGCGCGAGTACCTCAATCCTCTCGTGGTCGGCGGCTACGTTCTCATGCTGGCCTCAACCTTCATGCTGGTGGTCTCGTTTCGAGGCATTCCCTTGTCCATGGCCCCCGTGCTCGAAGCGGCCAGCTACCTGTACGTCACGGTGTTCGGCGTGCTCGTCTTCAAGGAGGAGGCAAGCAGGCGCAAGGTCATCGCGCTCGCCGTCATCATGCTGGGCATCTTCGTATATGCTGGGGGTCTGTGATAGGCTGCGAGATCGCGCGAAAGCGGCTTCGCAAGAGCTTGCTCCTCGACGTCTGCGCTTCGCAGTCGCGGGCGACGTCCTCGAGCGGTTAGCGCGCCCAGACGACGTACTCGGCGCATGTCGTCTGCTTCGAATCCATGGGATGGCAGGCTCGGAGACCGGGAACGCGACGTCGGAGGACATCAAGGCCGTCCTGAAGAAGCGTCCCGGACATACATTGTCGGCCCAAAGACGCGGTTTCGACGTGAAAACCGCGTCTTTGGGCCGACAATGCACTTCGTAGGCTGTCGATCAAACCGCTCAAAACGAAGCGACGACTGCTGACGACCTCTCCTTCAAATAGGATAATCCCTCTTCCTGAAAATTATAGTAATCATAGTATTTATATGATAATGTAGACAAATATAAGGGGGATATCAGAGGCAAGGCCATACCGGTACGGCCGACCGTCTTTCATCCACCTTTCGACATGTCGTTTTACAAGCTTTGGGTTTTGAGGGATCCCGCACGCTCGAACGATACGTAGAGAGGACGCCGTTGCATGTTTTTCCTATCTGGGACGAATTGGCGAACGGAACGAAGGGGGTACAGGACATGAGCCTGAGCAATGGGAAGGAAACCATCGACAACAGGAGCTTCGGCCGCAGGGCTTTTCTCAAGGGAACGGCGGCGGCGCTCGGCTTGGCAGCTGTAAGCGGAACAGGCTGCGCGCCGAAACCCGAAATCGAGAAGGCAGACGACCGGCCGGAACCGCCGGAAGAGCAGATCTACCAGGGCGTCTGCCGCGGCAACTGCGGCGGAGGCTGCCGCATGAACGTCCACGTACGCGAAGGCAAGGTGGTGAAGACCTCGGTCATCGAGGCCGACGACCCGCTTGATACGCGCCTCTGCCAACGCGGCCTCTCTCATGCACAGCGTATATACGACCCCGATCGCGTTCAGTATCCCATGCGCCGAGTCGAAGGCACCGATCGCGGCTCGGGCGAATGGGAACGCCTTACATGGGAAGAGGCAATTAGCTACATTACGGATAAATGGAAGGGCTACATCGAAGAGTTCGGCGGTACGAGCATCACCATGAACTACGGTGCCGGAACCTACGCGTACAACCAATACGTCTACCAACACCTGTTTAATCGCTTCGGGGGCGTCAACTGGGATTCCGGTTACGATATGGCCGCACTCAACGTAGGCAAGCGCCTTGTCGGTCGCGGCATTTACCTACATGGAAACGACTGTGCTGATGTCAAGAACGCCAAGCACATCTTCTGCTGGGGAAGCAACGGCTCTGTCGCGCAGATTACCCGTTGGGTCTACATCCGAGAGGCGGTTAAGAACGGTGCGAAAATCATCGTCATCGACCCCGTGTTCACGGACATCGCAGAGCGGGCTGATATCTGGGTGCCCATCAAACCGGGCACCGATGTTGCCCTCGCCCTAGCAATGCTGAAAGTCATCATTGATGAGGGGCTGCAAGACGATAGCTATCTGGCACGAATGACGGTGGCCCCCTTCCTGGTAAAAGAGGACCGCACGTTTCTCCGTATGAGCGATTTGGGAGTCGCTCCAACCGAGGGCCCTGCTGGGCGCGACGGCATACCGACAATGATCGACCCCGTTGCCGTATGTGCCGCTGACGGAACCTTCGGCTCCGTCGAGGAAATAGCCGATCCGCAAATTAGAGGAACGTTCATTGCGCAGGGACTCAACGTCGCAACGGCATTCGAGCTTCTTGCCCAGCATGTTGCCGAATGGACGCCTGAGAAATCTGCGGATATCTGCGAGATCGAAGCGTCGACCATCGTCGAGCTGGCGCATCGGTATGCGGACGGTCCCACCTCACTCGAAATCGGTTTCGGTATGGATCACCGCAGTCACGGAGCAGAGGGCACGCATGCCGCGTTCTGCCTACCCATGGTCACCGGGCAGATGGGCAAGACCGGCGCAGGCATCACGGGAACGATGGGAGGATCGACCATGGGCACGCACTGCGTGAACTTCAAAGCTGGTTTGTATCCTCAAGAGCCCGTTCCCACCACTCACATCTGCATCGACAAGCTGCCCGAGATTGTCGAGAAGAACACTTACGGGGACAAGACCATCACACCGAAGAGTCTGCTGTTCTTCTGCGGGAACACAATTTCCAATATCTCCGGGCGAACGGACCTGCTCAAGGCCCTAGAGGGCATCGAGCTCATTGTGACGATTGACACCGTCATGAACGACACGGCGCGTTTCTCAGATGTGATCCTGCCGGTTCCTCACTGGTTCGAATATGAAACCTTCATCACGTGCCCCACGCCTTTCGCAGAGTTCAACGAGAAAGCTGTTGAACCGCCGTTCGAATGCAAGACCGATGTCGAAATCGTGCGTCTTCTGGCTGAAGGGCTGGGGTATGACAGCTCACCGTATCAAAACGATGTCTACCAGTCGCTCTTCCTCCAAGGAGAGGCGAGCGAGGCATGGGGGCTTTCGTGGGAAGCGCTTAAAGAGAAAAAGTACATCCAGGTCTGTCCGATCCCCTACCTCTTCGGCAATCCGGACGACGAGGAGTTCTCCTTTTCAACCGACACGGGTCGCGCAGAGTTCTATCTTGAGAAGCCACGTCCCTGGTTCGACATAGGCCAGGAGTTCGACTCTGCCCCATGGCACTTGCCGTCATACCAGCCAACGACCGAAGCGTACAACCCTGACAATCCTTTGAATGCGAAGTACCCGCTCAACATCATATCCCAGCGCGACCGTATGAAAGTGCACACGCAGTTCTCCACGCATCCATGGCTCATGGACATCCAACCCGAGCCAACTCTTTCCATCAACCAGACAGATGCTGACGCGCGCGGTATCGCTGAGAACGATTACGTGAGAGCATACAACGACCGCGGATCAGTGGTATTGAAGGCGCACCTCGACGCTGGTATGCGTCCCGGTATGGTAAAGACCGAGCACACCTGGTGGGATAAGCAATATGTAGAAGGCAGCTATCCAAGCTTGCTTCCCCTTGCCCAAGGCACGTTCAGCCCGGGCGTCCACCCCTTCGACACGTTGTGCGAAGTCGAGAAGACGACGATCAGCTAAGGAGGTCCGTCATGCGTTACGCGATGGCCATAGACATAGAGGCATGCGCAGGATGCCACGCCTGTACGGTGGCATGCAAATCAAACAACAACCTTCCCGCCGGCGTCCTGTACAACCACGTGATAACCGAGGGAGGCGACTATCTTGACACCGCATCGGGCACGTACCCTGAAAACCTGACGAAAAAGCACTACCCCGTCAACTGCCAGCATTGCAGCAAGCCGGCGTGCGTGGCGGTTTGCCCCACGGGGGCGACCTACCAGCGCGACGACGGCATCGTCGCCATCAACCAGGATGATTGCATCGGCTGCGGATCGTGCATCACCGCCTGCCCCTACGACGTGCGCATGCTGATAGAGGAAGAGCCCGCCTACGTCGTCGACTTCTCGTTGGGAGACTGGGACGCGCCGAAGCACGTCGCCAACACGGTCGAGAAGTGCACGTTCTGCACGCACCGTCTGGACCGAGGCGATAAGCCGGCCTGCATGGAGCTGTGCCCGGGCCGCGCCCGCTACTGGGGGGATCTGGACGATCCGAACAGCGAGATCAACGCGTTTCTCGAAGGCAAGGACTACGAACGGCTCCTCGAAGACGCCGGCACCGAGCCGAACGTCTTCTACGTGAAGTAGCGCCTCGATCCTCCCCTCCCTCCGCGCGCCGCGACCGGACGTGCCTGCCCGGTTGCGGCGCGCAACACGCGACGTATTCAGGAGCTATCATGAACACATCGAACGCTACCGTTTGCGAGATGCCGTCGATCGTACGCGAGGCGGCGATCGCCGATGGGTATCGGCTTCTGGCGATGCTCTTGCAGTTCCCAACGGACGAGGTCGTCTCAGGTTTGAGCGACGGTTCGATCGCGCTCGACATCGAGGCCATCGCCGAGGAAGCCGGCATGGAGGTGTCCACGCGGACGGCGCTCGTCGAGCGCTTCACGCGCATGACGTCCGACCCTGTGTCGTCGAAAGAGCTCTTCGACGACATCAGGCGCGAGAGGACGCGGCTGTTCGACCATCCCGACCACCCGGTCATCCGACTGTACGAGGGCGTGTTCCTCGACGAGGAGCGCAAGCGTGCAGGTCGTGCGAGCACCGGCGCGCGACTGTTCATCAATCCGGCGGCGCTCGACGCGGAACGCTGCTACCGGCAAGCCGGCATCAAGCGCTCGAGCGACATCAACATCCCCGCCGACTGCATCACCACCGAACTCGAGTTTTTGGCGCACCTGCATCGCGCGCGCGCCGAGGCGCTCGCCGACGGCGACGAACGGAGGGCATGCGAGGCACGCGGGCAACTTGAGGAGTTCGGGCGCATTCACGTGGCGAAGTGGTTCCTCCGCTTCTTCGAGCGCTGCGAGCAGGAAAGCCGCCACGCGCTCTATAACGCGGTCGGAACGCTGGGAACCGCCCTTCTCGACGTCGACGGACGGCAACGATGATCGGCACGACGGGCAACGCCGCCCTCGAGCGTTGTGCTCAATCATACCGCGACATCGAGGACGACTTCAAACGTCAGGCGGCATCGTTCGGATTGCCGTTCGCCGAGCAGCCTGGCGAGCCGCGCGACGAGGCGCTCGCCCGACTCGCCCGTCAGGGAGTCGTCGTGTCCAACGACGGCAAGAGCGTCCATCGAGGCTGGCTCTCCCCTTCCTGCGAGCAATGCCGCAAGGGGCTGAACACCGCAACGTTCCTTCTGTCGGTCCAGTGCCCCAAGCAGTGCTTCTTCTGCTTCAACCCTAACCAGCTCGACTACGAGCGACTGCTGACGGAGACGAACGACGTCGTCGCCGAACTTGAAGGGCTGCTCCGAAACAATGCGAAGCTCACCGACATAGCACTGACCGGCGGAGAGCCCCTCGCACACGCCCCCGAGGCGCTCGCGTTCTTCGATCGGGCACGCACGCTGTGCCCGGAAGCCTACCTACGGCTCTACACAAGCGGATCCGGCCTCGACGAGAAAGTGCTTCGACGCCTGGAGCGGGCGAGCCTCGACGAGATACGGTTCAGCGTCAAAATGGAGGACGAGCCAAGCGTCCGCGCCCAAACCCTCGAACGTATCGCTCGCAGTCGCAGCTTCGTCCCCCACGTCGTGGTCGAAATGCCCGTCATGCCGAACGATGCCCGCGCCATGGAGAAGCTGCTCCGCGAACTCGACCGTATCGGCATCGACGGGGCGAACCTGCTCGAGCTGTGCTATCCGCTGCACAACGCCGAGGAGTTCGCACGCAGGGGCTACCGCATCAAGGCAGAGCCCTACCGCGTCCTCTACGACTACTGGTACGCCGGCGGGCTCCCTATCGCCGGAAGCGAGGAGGCGGCGCTGCGCCTGCTGGAGTTCTCCGTGCGCGAGAAGCTCGGGATCGGCGTCCACTACTGCTCCCTCGAAAACAAGCTCACCGGGCAGATCTACCTGCAAAACAACCCGTACCGCACCGCATTCCCCACCTGCATCATGTCGGATCGAGACCATTTCCTGAAAACCGCCCGCGTGTTCGGTTCCGATATCGCGCCCGTCGTACGCATGCTGGAGGAGGCGGGTGTCGACGACTACGCGGCGGATGACGAGGACGCGAGCCTCGCGTTCTCGCCCGCGCACATCGCGCTGCTCGCGCACAGCCGACCCGACATGCCCGTGGCCCTCGGGTACTGCATCGTCGAATCCGAAGGGAGCGAAAGCGTACGGTTGCGCGAGCTCAAGATCGACATCACGACCCCTTCCTCGTTCGACCTGAACGGACTCTAGCGAAAGGATGGCCCATGGAACTGCTCATAGCCCTCGTTGCAAGCGTCGCCTTCGCGCTGACGATGCGCGATCCCCTCAAAGCGCATCCCGCCGTTTTCTACGTGGCGGCCGTGCTCGTCTCCGCAGCGTTCGCCTCGCATGCGGCGCTCGAAATCGCGCCTGTTTTCGGGCGCGCGCTGTTCCCCTACGTCCAACGCTGCCTGTTCGCCTTCGGCCTGTTCTCCGTCGTCATGTTCGTCGGCGCGCTGCCCGAGGGATCCCGGCTGCGCCGTCACCTCAATCCCGAGCGCGGCAAGCTGTCCGTCGTTGCGTCCATCCTGGTGGCTGGCCATGTAGCGAACTACGCGCAGTCCTACCTTTCGCAGGTGGCCGGCGGGCTTTCAGGCCTGCCCGCCACGATGTTGGCCTCGTTCGCGGCATCGGCTGTGCTCGTCGCGCTGCTGGCACTTTTGGCCGTCACGTCGTTGGACGCGGTGCGCAGGCGCATGGACGCGAACGGCTGGAAACAGGTGCAGATGCTCGCTTACCCGTTCTACCTGCTGATCTTCGTGCACGTGGCGCTCATCCTGGGGCCGTCGGCCTCGAGCCCGGAGCAGAAGGCGTTCTTCAGCATTATCGTCTATACTGTGATCGTCGGTTCGTACGCGGCCGCGCGCTTGGCACGCGTTGCAGCGGCACCAGGGGACGGGGAGGCACGCGAGGAGAGCGCGACGACCGGGAAAACGGAGGCTACGGCGTAATTCATGCTGTTCGGGGATCTCATAGTCTGGTATTTGTTCTTGGGCGGCATCGGCGGCGGGACGTACCTCGTCGTCTTCGCCTTGGATCTGTTCGGCCGAGCCGGCTTCCGGGAGTGCGCCGAGGAGCATCGCTCGGTCGAGATCCCCGCGCTTGTCGGATCCGCTGCGGCGCTCGGCTTCGGTGCCTTGTGCCTGCTCAAGGATCTTGCCCGGCCGACCGAGGTCGTTCTACTCGCGACACGTCCCACGCCGACGGCCATTTCCATAGGCTCGTTCGCCTTAGGATCGTGCCTGGTCGGGGTCGTCGTCCTCATCGTACTCGCCCTAATGGGAGGGCGAAAGCGCTTCCCCTTGGCGAGCTTGCTCGTCGGCATCGCGACCGCAGCGCTCGCCGCCGTCGTCGTGACGTACGCCGGCCTGCTGCTGGGCGCGATGTCCTCGGTGCCGCTCTGGTCGCCAGCAGCGCTCCCTGTTCTCCTCGTCCTCTCGTCGCTTTCCACCGGGCTTGCCGCCGTGCTCGCGATCACGTCGTTCAAGCGGGCCGCCGGCGCGAGTGCGGGTCCCGTACCCGGTCGGCTCGCCGCCTGCGACATGATCGTCATCGTGTTCGAGACGCTCACGCTCGTCGCGTTCGTCGCGCAGCTGCTCGTGGGCCATGGGATGGCTCGACCTGTGGAATTGCTGGTCAACGGTGCGTACTCTCTCCATTTTTGGATCGGATTCGCGACTTTGGGTCTTATACTTCCCTTGATCATGGAATGCGCGTCGGCCATAGCGGGATGGAAGAGTCCTTCGTACTTCGCCGCCGTGGCGGTATGCGTCCTCGTCGGCGGGTTCTTCCTGCGCTACTGGGTCGTGCATGCCGGCGTGCACCTGTCCACGATCATGTTCATGTAGCGGCGAAGCGGTGCGAAACGGAGCGGCGAGTGGAAGTATTCGAAATAGACGAACGCAGCAGCGTGCCCATCTGGCTTCAGCTGAAGAACCGGCTCGTGTACCTCATCTCCTCGGGGCACTACAAACCAGGCGACAAGCTGCCCACGGTTCGCGACCTCGCCATCTCGCTCAAGATCAATTACAACACTGTGAACAAGGTGTACCAGAGCCTCTTGCACGACGGCTACCTCATGGCGCACCGGGGACGCGGCACCTTCGTTTGCGACATCGCCCAGCCCGACGCTCCCAAGCAGGACTCACCCGCCGACAACGTCATCGACATCATGATCAAGCAGTGCCTCGAGCTGGGCGTGCCGCTTGACGATATAGCCAACCAGGTAGGAAAGCGCGTGGAACGCAAGCGCGCGACGCTGCCACCCAGACAGGAAGGCGACTTATGAAACGCGAGAAGAAGACCGAACGCGTCGCTCCGACGGCCAACGACGAGTACAACACCCAGCTCAGCACCACGTCGCGCAATGGCGCAGCCCTGTTCTCCGCCACCCTGTTCATCGTGGCGGCGGCACTCGCACTCGGCTTCACCTGGCAGTGGCTCGATGCGTGGTCCATCGTCGCCGCCTTGATCACAGGGCTGATCGCGTTCATGTCCGTCCACATCGCCTACGAATGGGAGCGCGCCGTTATCGTGCGGCTGGGCAAGTTCCACCGCGTGGTCGGGCCAGGCATCTACTTCACCATCCCCATCGTTGAATCGGAGGCGGCCAAGATCGACCAACGCATCCGCACCATCTCCTTCGATGCGGAGGAGACGCTGTCGAGCGACCTCGTGCCCGTCAACGTGGACACCGTGCTGTTTTGGGTGGTGTGGGACGTCGAGCGCGCCTGCAAGGAGGTGCGCAACTACGAGGCCATCATCTCGCTGGCGGCCCAAACGGCCATGCGCGACGTAATCGGCCAGATCTGCCTGTCCGAGATCGCCATGCGCCGCACGTACCTGGACGAGGAACTCAAACGCATCATCTCGGAGAAGGTGGACGACTGGGGCATCACCGTGGTGTCGGTGGAGATCCGCGACATCGTGATCCCCAAGGAGCTGCAAGCCGCGATGTCGCGCCAAGCCCAGGCCGAGCGCGAGCGGGACGCGCGTCTGATACTCGCCGAGGTGGAGCGCGACATATCGGACATGTACCTGGATGCGGCCACGACGTACGGCCAGCCCGACAAGGCGCTGCAGCTGCGTACGATGAACCTGGTCTACGACAGTGTGAAGGAGCACGGCGGCATGGTGGTGGTGCCGAGCGCCTACAGCGAGGGGTTCAACGCCGCCGAGAACGCGGCGTCGGAGGCCGTCAAGGACGTCCTGAAGTAGTGCGCCGGTTACGGCGTTGACCCTCACGCACGGTTTCGACCTGGATTCCGTGCGCGAGGGTCGACCTGTCGATGCCGAGCGCATCATCGCCCGAAAAACACGGAATCGCTCCTGCAAGCGTGTTTTTCGGGCGATGATGCAGTCGACCTGCCGACCGCCGGCGCCGCCGGCAGGTCGGCCCCTTAATCCTCGATGCCGTCGTTGTTCCTGATCAGCTTGCGCTTGATCTTGCCGCCGATGGTCTTGGGCAGCTCGTCGACGAACTCCACGATGCGCGGATACTTGTAGGGCGCCGTCGTGTGCTTCACGTGGTTCTGCAGCTCGCGCACCAGCTCGTCGGAAGGCTCGTAGCCGCGCGCCAACACGACGGTGGCCTTCACCACCTTGCCGCGGATGGGATCGGGCGCCGCCGTGACGGCGCACTCCACCACGGCGGGATGCTCCACGAGCGCGCTCTCCACCTCGAAGGGCCCGATGCGGTAACCCGAGCACTTGATGACGTCGTCGTTGCGGCCCACGAAGAAGCAGTAGCCGTCGGAGTCGCGCCACGCCATGTCGTGCAGGTTGTAGTACTCCCCGCCCACGGCCTCGCGCGTGCGCTCCTCGTCGCGATAGTACCCCACGAACAGTCCCGGCGGGTACGCCTCCTTGAGCCCCGTCACGCAGATGGCGCCCTCCTCGCCGTCGGGCACCTCGATGCCGTCATCGTCCAGCAGCTTGATGTTCAAAAGCGGCGAAGGCTTGCCCATGGAACCCGGGCGCGGGTCGACCCACGGGAACGTCGCCAGCAGCACCGGACCCTCGGTCTGGCCGAAGCCCTCGCGGATCCTCTTGCCCGTCAAACGCTCCCACGCCAACGTGACCTCGGCGTTCAGCGGCTCGCCCGCCGTGGCGAAGTTGTGCACGCTCGACAGGTCGTAGGCGCTCACGTCCTCCTGCAGCATGAAGCGGTACATCGTCGGCGGCGCGCAGAACGTGGTCAGCTTGTAGTCCTGGATCTTCTGCAGCAGCTTCGTGGGCACGAACTTGTCCATGTCGTAGGCGAAGACGGTGGCGCCGGCGATCCACTGGCCGTAGATCTTGCCCCAGCCGAACTTCGCCCAGCCGCTGTCGGTCACGCTCATGTGCAGCGTGTCCTCTTCCACCTGCTGCCAGTACTTCGCGGTGATGATATGGCCCAACGGGTGGGCGAAGTTGTGGCACACCGCTTTCGCCATGCCCGTGGTGCCTGACGTGAAGTAGATGAGCATGATGTCCTTGCTCGTGACGCCCGCCTCGCCCCTCGGGCGCTCGAACTCGTCGGACTCGCCCTCGATCAGCTGGTCGAACGGCGTCCAGCCGTCGCGCCCGCCCGCCACGATGATGCGGTTCTCGATGGACGGCGATTCAGGCAGCGCTTCCTCCATCTGCCCGCATACGTACTCGTCGTTCACGCAAACGACCGCCTTCACCTGCGCGCTATCGGCACGGTAGACGATGTCCTTCTTCGTCAGCTGCAACGACGCGGGGATGATGGTGGCGCCCAGCTTGCACAGCGCCACGGCGCACACCCAGTATTCCCAGCGACGGCGCAGGATCATCATGACCACGTCCCCCTTGCCGATGCCGAGCTTGCGAAACGCGTTGGCCGCCCGGTTCGACAGCTTCGACAAGTCGTCGAACGTGAAGGTGCGCTCCTCGTTGCGATCGTCGCACCATACGAGCGCACGCTTCTCGGGATCGACGCGAGCCCACTCGTCCACCACGTCGAAGCCGAAGTTGAACGCCTCGGGCACGTCGATCTTGAAGTTCTCGAAGAAGTCCTCGTACGAGTCGAACTCGATGCGGGGACAGTATTTTTTCAGGATATGGTTCACGGGCTGTGCTTCCTACTCTGCGATGATCGTCACGAATTTCGCGGGCACGTCTCCGCCGCAGCGCTGGCCGTGCGGATGCTCCGGATTGAAGTAGATGCTGTCGCCGGCGTTGAGCTCGAACTCCTTGTCCGCCCATGTCACCACGACGGTGCCCTCGATGACGAGATTGAACTCCTGACCGGTGTGCGTCACGAGCTTCGCGGGCTCGTCGGACGGATCGAGCACCACGAGCAGCGGCTGCATGATCTTGCCGGTGTAGCGCCACGCAAGATCCTCGAAGTGGTATCCCGGATAACGGTCGACCTCGCGCCCTTCGCCCCAGCGCACCACCTGGTACGTGTCGAGCTTGGCCGCGGTGCCCGTGAGGATCTCCGTGAACTCCACGCCGAAGTGGTGCGCCATGTGGTAGATGGCCGAAATGGGCACGTCGTCGCCGGTTTCCTCCCAGCGGACATACGTCTCCAGCGGCACTTCCAGCTCGGCCGCCATGTCCTCGCGCGAGACGTCGCACGCCTCGCGCAGACCCTTGATGCGCAGGCCGATCTCGGCCAGTTCAGCTACCATGCGAATCCTACACTTTCTAACGCGTACATTTCCAAATCGGTCAGCGAGGCTTTCCGTGGTGCCCGAGATTGGCGTGAAAGCCCGAGGAAGCGTACCTTGGGTACGCGACGAGGGCTTGGAGCGCCAAGATCGAGCGCCACGGAAAGCCGCCCCCTACGGGGACTAGCTGCGCGTCGCAGCGTCGAGCAGTTCCGACGGCCGGCAGGCCGTCGGAACGATCATGCGTCGATTCCCAGTTGCAGGGCTCGTTTGTTCATGTCGAGCATCGCCGCTTTCTTCGCGGGCACGCACTTCTCGATGGCCTTCCAGAGGGTCTCCTCCTCGCAGAAGCGCGTCTCGGCGAACAGCTTGCCGGCCAGGATGATGTTCGCCAGCTTCTTGAAGCCGGCCTCCTCGGCCATGGCCGTCGCGGGGATGGCGCACATGCGCACGCCCTCGATCTCGGGGATGCGCTGGACGAGCGTGGAGTCGGCCACTACGATGCCGCCCTCGGCCGCGCTGCGCTCGAACTTGTCGAGGGACGGCTGGTTCATGGCAACGAGCACGTCGGGGGCGAGCACGAGCGGGCTTCCGATGGGATCGTCGGACAGGCACACGCTGCAGTTGGCGGTGCCGCCGCGCATCTCAGGGCCGTAGGAAGGCAGCCACGACACCTCGCGATCCTCCAGCAGACCGGCGTAGGCGATCAGCTTGCCGGCGAACAGCACGCCTTGGCCGCCGAAGCCGGCCAGCACCATGTTGACGGAACGGCTCATCGTGCGCCTCCTTCCACCTGCGGGTCGGGGTGCGCGATGGGGCAGGCGGCGTTGCGAGCCGAAGCCGCCTCGGCCGCGTTCGCGTAGCCCTCGGCCACCACGTCCTTGTACACGCCCAAGGGGTAGTACGGCAGCATGTTCTCGTTCATCCAGGCGAATGCGTCCTGCGGCGTCATGCCCCAGTTCGTCGGGCACGTGCCCACGATCTCGACGAGCGAGTAGCCGCGCTTGTCGATCTGGGTCTGGAACGCTTTCTTGATGGCCTTCTTCGCCTTGCGCACGTTCTTCGGGCAGTCGACGGTGACGCGCTCGAGGTACGCCACGCCGTCGAGCGAGCTCAGAAGCTCGCACACGCGGATGGGGAAGCCGGCCGTCTCTGTGTTGCGGCCGTAGGGAGAGGTCTGGGTCACCTGGTTCGGCAGGCTCGTGGGAGCCATTTGGCCGCCGGTCATGCCGTAGATGGCGTTGTTCACGAATACGACGGTGATGTTCTCGCCGCGCGTGGCCGCATGAACCGTCTCGGCCATGCCGATGGACGCCAGGTCGCCGTCGCCCTGGTAGGCGAACACGACGCCGTCGGGCAGCGCGCGCTTCACGGCGGTGGCCACCGCCGGCGCACGGCCGTGCGCGGCCTCGATCATGTCGCAGCCGTAGAAGTCGTAGGACGTGACGGTGCAGCCGACGGGCGCGATGCCCACGGTGGAGCCTTCCACGTCCAGCTCGTCGAGGCACTCGGCCACAAGACGGTTGACGATGCCGTGGGAGCACCCAGGACAATAGTTGGTGACGACGGGCAGGAGCGCATGGGGTCGCTCGAACACGACTTTCATTTCCTTGTCGGCCATGGCCTACTCCCCTCCTTTCGCGGATGCGGCGATTGCTTCGTTCATGGCTTCCAGCTTGGCCAGCACCTCCACCGGCGTCGGGATGACGCCGCCGGTGCGGCCGTAGAAGTCCACCGGGCGGCGGCCGGCCACGGTCAGGCGCACGTCGTCCACCATCTGGCCCATGTTCATCTCCACCGACAAGTAGGTCTTCGCCTGAGGGATGGTGGCCTCGATGGCGTCCACGGGGAACGGCCACAGGGTGATGGGGCGGATGAGGCCGGCTTTGACGCCTTTCTCGCGAGCCGCGACCACCGCGCTGCGCGCCACGCGGGCGCTCGCGCCGAACGCGACCACCACGATGTCGGCGTCGTCGGTCATGAACGCCTCGGCGCGCTGCTCGTCGCGCTCGATGGCGGCGTAGCGCTCGTAGCGCTCCACGTTGAGGTTCTCCAGGGCCTCGGCGGTGAGGTACAGCGAGTTCACCACGTTATGGGGGCGCTGGTGCTTGTGGCCGCATGCGGCCCAGGGCTTCTCGGGCAGCGAGTCGACGGGCTCGGGCATGACCACGGGCTCCATCATCTGCCCCAGCATGCCGTCGGCCAGGATCATGACGGGCGTGCGGTACCTGTCGGCCACGTCGAACGCGTTGTACACGTAGTCGGCCATCTCCTGCACGGTGGACGGAGCGTACACCACCACGCGGAAGTCGCCGTGGCCGAGCGCGCGCGTGGCCTGCCAGTAGTCGGCCTGAGACGGCTGGATGCCGCCGAGGCCCGGGCCGCCGCGCTGCACGTTGATGATGACGCCCGGCAGGTCGGCGCCGGCCATGTAGGAGATGCCCTCGCCCTTGAGCGAGATGCCCGGCGACGAGGACGACGTCATGACGCGCGCGCCGGCCGCAGCCGCCCCGTACACCATGTTGATGGCCGCGATCTCGCTTTCAGCCTGCAAGAACGTGCCGCCGACCTTCTCCATGCGCTTGGACATGTAGGCCGCAAGCTCGGTCTGCGGCGTGATGGGGTATCCGAAGAAGAAGCGGCAGCCGGCGCGCAGGGCGCTCTCCGCCAAAGCCTCGTTACCCTTCATGAGCACTTTCTCTGCCATGGTCTACCTCTCTACCGTGATCGCAACGTCAGGGCACATGACCGCGCAGGACATGCATCCCGTGCACGCGTCCAGGTCGGTGCAGTACGCGGGATGGTAGCCCTTCACGGTGATCTTGTCGCGGTCGAGCGCCATGATCTGCTCGGGGCACGCGTCGACGCACAGGCCGCACCCCTTGCAGAAGGAGTCGTCTACGCTGATTCTCGCCATGATCCGCCTTCCTCGTCTCGTCCGAATGCATAAACGGCCGGACTGGAGCGTCCGGCGCGCAGCTCTCTTGTCTATTCCCAGGGAGTTCTTACATATACTTGCACAGGATAGTACGTTTGCCGATCCCCATTCGGCGCGCGGTGGGTAGTTTCCCGGTCGGCGACCTGGCGCGCCGCCGCAGCGGGCACCGTGGTGCATGCCAAGGGCAGCCCGGCCGCTTGCGCAACCGCTTGCGCGAACGGCAGGCCCTGCTCCACGACCTGGGCGTCGGTGTCGTGCTGCAGGTGCGTGTTGTTCACGACGCACGTGGCCCGCAAGTGCGATTTCGCCTCGATCTCGCGCAGCACCTCCACCGCCTCGGCCGGCTCCTGCGTGAGGTTGCGGTTGCGGTTCACCACGTACAGCATCTCGTAGGGAGCCTGCTCGACCGTGCGCGCGAAGCGCCCGAGCGCCGTGGCGCCCGCATCGTCGCCGCCCGCATCGATCACCACGAAGGGACGCTCGTCGCCGTCGCGCCAGGCTCGCTGGGCGCCGTCGATGGCCGGCTCGATGGTGCCGGACAAGCTGGGTCCGTCCACGTTCGTGCCCGCGAACACGGGCGCGACCAAACGGATGCCGCGCTCGTCGAGCAGCGCGCGGTAGTCGCTGGAGCGGAAGAAGGGGTTCACCACGTCGAGGTCGATCACCGTGACCGCGCGTCCCCCCGCAGCCGCGTCGAGCGCGATGTTGAGCGTCAGGTTCGTCTTGCCCACGCCGTAGTGCCCGCACACCACGGCCACGGGCGCATCGAGGGGAAGCGGCGGGGCTGCGTCTTCGACCGCCATCACACGAGGCCTTCCGGGGCCTTCGCCGCCTCGTCCGACTCGCGGATGGCCGCGCGGCGGATCTTGCCGTTCACGGTCTTGGGCAGCGCGTCCACGTACTCCACGATGCGGGGGTACTTGTACGGAGCGGTCTTGTGCTTCACCCAGGTCTGCAGCTCGCGTGTCAGCTCGGAGGAACCCTCGAAACCCTCGGCCAAAACGACGGTGGCCTTCACGGCCTTGCCGCGCGTGGGGTCGGGCACGCCGGTGACGGCGCACTCGCGCACCGCCTCGTGTTCCAGAAGCACGCTCTCGATCTCAAAAGGGCCGATGCGGTAGCCGCTCGATTTGATGACGTCGTCGTTGCGCCCGACGTACCAGAAGTAGCCGTCCTCGTCGCACCACGCGGTATCGCCGGTGTGGTACCAGCCGCACGTCATGGCGGCCGCGGTCTTCTCAGGGTCGCGGTAGTATTCCAGCATGATGCCGGCAGCCTTCTCGTGGATGTCGATGCACACCTCGCCCGTCTCGCCCACGGCGCAGCGGGTGCCGTCGTCGCGCTGGATCTCAACATTGTACAGCGGCACCGGCTTGCCCATGGAGCCGGGTCGCGGAGTGGAGTTCGTCAGGTTCGCGATGGTCAGCGGCGTCTCGGTCTGCCCGAAGCCCTCGTAGATGACGAGCCCCGTGTGCTCCTTCCAGAAGTCGAACAGATCGGGGTTCAAAGCCTCCCCCGCCGTCGTGGAGTACTGGAGCGAGCTCAGATCGTAGGCGTCGACGTTTTCGGTCATCATCATGCGGTACATCGTGGGCGGGCAGCACAGCGTGGTGATGCGGTGCTCGCCGATGAGCGACAGGATCTCGGAGGGGTGGAAGCGGTCGAAGTCGTACGTGAACACGCACGCCTCCATAAGCCACTGGCCGTAGTACTTGCCCCATACCGCCTTGCCCCAGCCCGTGTCGGCGATGGTGAAGTGCAGGCCGTCGGGATCAACGTTGTGCCAATGCTTCGCCGTGACGAGATGCGCGATGGCGTACTCGGAATCGTGCAGCACCATTTTGGGGTTGCCCGACGTGCCGGACGAGAAGTACATGAGCATGGGGTCGGCCGCCGCCGTCTCGCGGCGCTCGAAGTCCTCGGACGCGGCGCGCACGCACGTGTTGAAATCGAGCCAGCCGGCGCGCTCGATGCCCGCCGCGCACACGCCCTCCGGCCCCGACAGCGCCTCGCCCAGCGGCAGGCCGTCATCGGGGAACACGAGGTTGCCGTCGGCGTCCTCGGGCGTGAGGCCGCCGCCCGCGCCGTTCACGAGGATGCGGCGCTGAAGCGTGGGGCACGAATCGGCCACGCGGTCGCACACCTCGGCGATGTCGCCGAGCGACGTGGCGATGACGGCCTTGACGGACGCGCCGTTCAGGCGGTATTCCAGGTCGTGTTCCTTGAGCATGAAGGTGGCGGGAACCATGACGGCGCCCAGCTTCGCCAGCGCGGTGGCCACGAACCAGAACTGGTAGTGGCGCCGCAGGATGACCATGACCATGTCGCCGCGGCCGATGCCCTGCTCGGTCAGGAAGTTCGCGGTCTTGTCCGACCAGCGCTTCATATCGGCGAACGTGAACACGTGGTTCTCGCCCTCGGGGTTGCACCACACCATGGCGCGGCGGTCAGGGTCGTTCGCGGCGATGTCGTCGACCACGTCGTAGCCGAAGTTGAAGTCTGCCGGACAGCTCACCTCGAACGAGGAAAGCACGCCGTCCTCGTCGTAGGCCTCGTTCACGTAGCGGAGGTTGATGTTTCTCATAATGGTGTCTTTCTCGGAAGATCGATGCAGCGGAAGGATCCGCCGCGAGACGGATGGGATCATCGGATGCGGGGCGCATACGCTGGGGGCTTGTTCGGCTTCTCGCCGTCTGCCCGGGGCGCTGCGCCTAGATAATCTCCCCGTTCGGCTTCATGACCACCGCGAGGAACGTGCATGGCTCTCCGCCTGTGGCGATCATGCCGTGGCCGCGGCTGGAATCGTACATGAGAAGATCGCCCGCCTCGAGCTCTTCGATATGATCCTCGTAGGCGAAGCGCATGCGGCCGGAGATGATGTAGTCGAGCTCCTGGCCCTTATGGTAGGAAAGGTGGATGGGCGCGTCCTGCTCTTCCTCGAGGTACGGCGCCGTCACCAGGAAGGGCTCGGCCAGCTTGTTCTTGAAATGAGGAGCCTTGTGCAGGTACTCGAAGCCCGCACGGCGCTTGATGGACAGGCCCTCGGCGGCGCGGGTCAACGAATAGCCCGACAGATGCGGATCCTCGCCGGTCAGAAGCTCAATGACATCGACGCCCAGACGCTGCGCGCACTTGTAGAGGAACGTGAACGACAGGTCCTGCTGCCCCGACTCCTGTGCGGCGTACTCGGCCACCGAGCGCCCCGTCGCGTCGGCCATCTCCTGCATGGTGATATCGAGGTCTTCGCGCAGCGCCCGAATTCGCCCAGCCACCTCTTCGATGTTCGGCTCCATGCTCGCTTGACCTCCTTCTGGTATATCGTTGGTATAAAAGTTTACTTATTGTATAGCAAACCGCTTCGATTCAGGGGAGGACGAAACCATTTGGAAACAAAAAAGCGGCCCGATGGCGGCGGCGACCCAAGTTGTCATCCTGAGCGGAGCAGCGACGCTGCGTAATCGAAGGATCCCGTGCGGCGGTAGCCGGAAGCGCCCCGGCCGATGCCGCACGGAATCCTTCGATTACGGCCTACGCCCAGGATGACAATCTCTTACGCGGGAACGCCGTCGCCGAACAGGAGCTCGCGCTCCGGGCCGGTCAGCGCGGCGCGCGCCTGGTCGCGCAAGTTGTTCATGCCGCTGAGGAACTGGCGGTACATGACCACGGTCAGGTAGCGTCCGATAGGCGTCAGCGTCAGCTCTTCGGCGTTGTCGGTTTCAAACGCCCTGTTCAGACGCATGAAAGCCAATTCCATGGGAAGACCTGTCTCGATGCTGCAGCCGAAGTCGCGCTCGAAGGCGCGCTTGTCGAGCCGCAGCTTGTACAAATCGAGCAGGAAGCGGTAGCGCATGAGGTCGCGCTTGCTCATCTCGGTCTTGCCCATGATGGACATGCGCCCGCTCTCGATGGCCGCGTTGTAGTCTTTGATGCTGAAGTTGTTCACGTACAAGCAGCCGTTCAGGTGCGTGATGGAGCCGCTGCCGATGGCCGGATACTCGTCGTAGTTCACCTGGTACTCGTCGATCTGAGGCGCGTCGGCCGGCTTGCCCGCCTTGTCGGGGCGCGTGAACGTCCACAGCGTGGTGCGGTCGAACAGCGGGTCGTCGCCGCCGGCCAGCACGCCGTCGAGGATCTGGTAGTAACGGTACTCGCGGTCGTAGTCCATCGCGCCTAACGTAGCGGCCATTTTGCGCGTAGTGGCCGACGACACGTACAGCGGAGAGAACGTGGTCTGGCGGCAACCGGACAGCGCGATCTTCTCGAGGTCGGCCATGAGAACGTCCTCGGTCTGCGAGGGGAAATTGAAGATCATGTCCACGTTCAGCGAGTCGAAGTACGGCTCCGCCTCGGCGATGCGCTCCAGGATGACGTCGCCGCTGCCGTACTTCTCGTAGCGGTCCATCTGCTTGAGCAGGTCGTCGTCGAAGCTTTGCACGCCCACGCTCAAACGCTGCACACGACCCTGCAGCTTGTCCAACCACGGCTGCGTCAGATGGTTCGGGTTGGTCTCGGAGGCGACCTCCCTGATGTTGAAGTTGTCGCGAGCCATGTCGAGCGTCTCGCACAGCTCGTCGATCATGACGGTGGGTGTGCCGCCGCCTACGTAGATGCTCTCGAAGTCGTAGCCGAGATCCTTCAACATCAGCATCTCTTTGCGCATGTTCGCGAAGTAGGGCCGGGCGACCTCCTCGCGAAACGGGTAACGGTTGAAGCTGCAGTACGGGCACAGGCGCTCGCAGAAAGGGACGTGCATGTACAGCATGTACTTCTGCCCGGGATTGGCGGACGGCATCATGGTCTCGCTCGTGGGGTTGAGAGCCAGATGCTGCTTGGTCATGGTATGGATCAGGCGCGACAGTATGCGCTCGGAAAGCATGTAAGTCTCCTATTCGCTTCAAAGATTTCGGTACCCATAGTAAGGCTTTTCCGACGGTTTGCACCCGCTATTTATCCTCGTACATAAAGAAAAACGGGCCCGGGCGCATGCCCCGGGCCCGCAGCGTCGCAAGGACAGCCGCGCCTACGCGATGCGCTCGAAGCGGACGGCGAAGTGAGCATCCGGGGAGCCGGGGGCGAGGCGCGTGGCCACGCAGGAGCGGCCGTTGACGGGTGCCAGCTTGAAGCCCGCGCCGGCCTCGCTTTCGAGGAAGGCCTTCACCACGCCGTTGTTCTCCTCGCGGGTTACCGTGCACGTGGCGTAGGCCAGCGCGCCGCCCGGGGCCACGTGCGGCGCGGCAGCCTGCAGCATGCCCAGCTGCACGCGCGCGAACTCAACGATGTCGGCCGGCTTGATGCGCCAGCGGATCTCGGGATGGCGGCGCAGCGTGCCCAGCCCCGAGCACGGGGCGTCGATGAACACCTCGTCGAAGGCGCGGTCCCCCACCACGGCGTCCAGCTCCAGCGCGTCGCCCGTGAACGCCTCGGCCACCTCCGCGCCGTAGCGCTCGGCGCGCTCCAGCAGAAGCCGCGTCTTGAACGCATGGTTGTCAAGCGTAGACAGGACCAGCTGTGAGCCGTAGGCGCGCGTCGCATCGCTTTGCAGCAGGATCGTCTTCGTGGCGCGACCGGCGCCCACCTCCAGAAGCGACGCGGGCTTCCGCTCAGGCAGCACCGAGGCGGCCACCAGCTGCGAAGCGGCGTCCGTCACGAGGATCTTGCCCTGCGAGAACATCCGCTTCACCTCGGGAAGCAGCAGCGCGCGTGTGTCGAGCACACGGTAGCAGCCGGCAACGCTCACGCCGTCCACCGATACCGGGTCCAGCCCCTCGTCCAGCTTGTCGAACGCTTTGACCAGGGCCTCGTCGGAGGTTTTCGCCGCGTTGACGGCGATGAACAGCGGCGCCTGCTCGTTCGAGGCGCGCATGAAGTCGAGAGCCTCCTGCGGCCCCAAGTCGACGATGAGCTTGCGCGCCAACCACAAGGGGAACGCATGCAGGCGCGCGAGCGCCTCGGGGTCGCGCATGGGATCGCCGAAGGGAAACGCCTGACGCATGAGCACGATCTTGCGCAGCACCGCGTTCGCCAGACCCGACGCGCTCATCGCGAAGGAGCGCACGAGCTCCACGCCCTGGTCGACGGCCGCGTGCGGCGTCTTGCCGAGGAAGATGATCTCGTAGGTGCTCACTCGCAAGGCATCGCGCACGTCGGGTTTCACGTCGCTGGGCGCGTTGAGCGCGCGATCGATGATCTCGTCGAGCGTGCCCGTGGCGCTGACCACGCCGAGAGCCAGCTTCGTAGCGAACGCGCGATCCTCCGACGAGAGGTCGGAGCGGTCGATGCGCGTGCCGATGACGTCCTGCGCGAACGCGTCGCGCTCGCGCACGGCGCGCACCACGTCGAGCGCGGCCAAACGTGCGGGGCTCGCCTTCGAGCGCGGCTTCTTCGGAGGGTTTTTAGGTCCGGCGTAGCCTTGGGGCTTTCGCGTCTCACGTGCTTCAGGCATGGGGTTCCTCCCAGGTCAGGCCGCCGTCCTTGATTCCCTGGACGCCCGCGGCGAACGAACGCGCGTCCATGGTCTGCTTGCCGTCGGGCTTGAGCGCGCCCACCTCGAGCGCGCCGTCCGCCATGCCGAGGAACAGGCGCTTGCCCGCGAAGCGCACCTCCCCCGGACGGATGCCCGCCGCCAGCTCGCAACCCGCCGCGTCCTCGGGCGCGTGCGCTTCGAGCACGGTGACGCCGCGCCCGGCGACGACGGCGCGCGACGGGTGCGGCGCACTCGACGCCTGCACTTTGCGCGCCGCGAGCGCAACGTCGTCGTTCGGCGACAGGTCCAGCTCGCGCTTCTCGATCTTCGAGGCGTAGGTGACCTGCTCCTCGTCCTGCTCCGTCCACTCGGCAGCGTCGCGCTCGACATGCACGAGGGCGGTGAGCAGGGCGTGCGAGCCCAGGTCGGCCAGCTCATCGGTAAGCTCGGAGGCGCTTTTGCCGTCGACGATGGCGGTGCGGCACACGCAGTAGGCGCCTGTGTCCAGGCCCTCCTCCATGCGCATGATGCACACGCCCGCCTCCTCGTCGCCCGCCAGGATGGCTCGCTCGATGGGCGCGGCGCCGCGCCAGCGCGGCAGCAGCGACGCGTGCACGTTGAGGCAGCCGAAGCGAGGGATGTCGAGCACCTCCTTCGGCAGGATGGCGCCGTAGGCCGCGACGCAGATCACGTCGGGGGCGAACGAGGCCAGCTCGCGCTGCGCCGCCTCGTCGCGCAGGGTGCGCGGAGTCAGCACGCGCAAGCCGCGGCGCTCGGCCGCGGCCTTCACCGGCGAGGGCTCTAAGCGCTTGCCGCGCCCGCGCACCGCGTCGGGACGCGTGTACACCGCTGCCACGTCATGCTGCTCCGCCAAATCGTCGAGGATGGTCGCCGCGAACGCGGGCGTGCCCATGAACACGACGCGCATGGTTAGCGCACCCGCGCTTCGAGCGAGGTCTCCCCCGGGCGGGCGCCCGCGGCCAGCGCTATCTCGTAGTCGCGCAGCGCCTCGATGCGGGCCATCGGGTCGCAGCGCTCGAACATGGTGATGCCGTCGAGGTGGTCCAGCTCGTGCTGCAGGCAGCGGCCGAGGAGATCGTCGCCTTCGATCTCCCACTCCTCGCCGTCGAGGTCGAAATAACGCACGCGCGCAAACGGCGGGCGCGCGATGGGAACCGTGATGCCGGGGCACGACAGGCACCCCTCGCCCGCCACCACCGGATCGCCCTGCGTGTCCACCAGCACGGGGTTCACCAGCACGATGGGATTCTGCTCGCCTTCTTCCTGGTCGCAGTCGATCACCACGAGCCGCTTCGCCACGCCGAGCTGCGGCGCAGCAAGGCCGCAACCGTCGTTCTTGTACATGGCCTTCGCCATCTGCTTGGCCAGCTTCTTCAAGCTCTTATCGCCTAGGTCGCACGGATCGCACACCTGGTTCAGGATAGGGTTGGGGGACTGCACGATGGAAATCACGGTCAACACGTCCTTCTGAATTATGGGACGCGCCGCCCGTTTCAGGGCGGCGCGGGTTATCGTCGGATTCGTATTGTCCGGTTTCGGGCGCACCTTGTCCAGCAAACTTCCGAAAGCTCCACAAAACGCGAGGTGGGAAGGGCTATTGCTTGTCGTCCGCCACGATCTCCTTGAGGGAGGCGGCAAGGCCCGCCATGCCCTGGATCTCGGAGGGGATGATGAGCTTCGTGGCCCGGCCGTTGGCCACGGCCTTCAGCGCCTCGAAGGCCTGCAGCGTGAGCACGGCGTTGTCGGCGCCGGCCTCGCGCACCATGCGGATGCCGTCGGCCGTGGCCTGCTGCACGTTCTTGATGGCCTCGGCCTCGCCTTCGGCTTCGCGGATCTGCTTCTCTTTCTCCGCTTCGGCGGCGAGAATCACCTGCTGCTTCGCAGCCTCGGCAGACAGGATCTGCGCCTGCTTGTTGCCCTCGGCGATGGTGATGGCGGCCTGCTTCTCGCCCTCGGCCAGAAGCACCGCCTCGCGCTTCTCGCGCTCGGCCTTCATCTGCTTCTCCATGGCCTGCTGGATGGCGGAGGGCGGCGTGATGTTCTTCACCTCGACGCGGTTCACCTTGATACCCCAGGCGTCCGTGGCCTCGTCGAGGATGGCGCGCATCTTCGCGTTGATGGTGTCGCGAGAGGTCAGCGTAGTGTCGAGGTCCAAGTCGCCGATGATGTTGCGCAGCGTGGTGGCCGAGAGGTTCTCGATGGCGAGGATCGGGCTTTCGACCCCGTAGGTGTACAGTTTCGGATCCATGATCCTGAAGAACACCACCGAGTCGATGGACATGGTGACGTTGTCCTTCGTGATGACGGGCTGCGGCGGGAAGTCGAACACCTGCTCTTTGAGCGAGATGTAGGGGCGCACGCGGTCGATGAACGGCACCTTGACGTGCAGGCCGTTGTTCCACGTGTCGAGGTACGAGCCCAAGCGCTCCACGATGGCGGCTTCGGCCTGCGGGACGATCTTGATGCATGTGACCGAGAACAGCACCACGAGCACGACGATCACGATGATGGCGATCAAAAGCGGATCGAGGGTGATCATGCTAGGACACCTTCCTTTCGACGATGAGCTTCACGCTCTCCTGCCCCACGATGCGCACGACGGCGCCCTGGGGGATGAACGAGCCGTCGGCGGAACGCGCGGCCCAGGTCATGCGGTTGTCGGTTTCCACGCGTCCGGTGAGGCCCTCGTTGTCGACGTCCTCCACCACGACGGCGGTCTGCCCGACATGGGTGGGCTCCTCCTGCTTTCCGCGGTCGCGGTACTTCACGAACACGGGGCGCAGGGCCACGAGGCATACGACGGAAACGACCAGGAACACGACGATCTGGACGAGCAGGTCGGCACCGAGCAGGTTCGCAGCGAACGCTGCGAGCGCGCCGATGACGAACCACATGGTGATGAGGCCGAACGACACGACTTCGACGACGGCCATGACGGCGGCCACGGCCAACCAGATGAAGGGGCTCACGGGCTCCTCCTTTCTCCTGCGTCGAGTATACCATCCCTCGTCTTCGACGTGCGCGAGGCGAGGAAACCGATCAGGAACACGGGGAAAGCGGCTTATGGGCGGCGCGGCGGCGCTTGAGGTCCTGCTGCATGGCGGCCACGGCTTCGTAGAGCATCTCCAGCTCGTCGGGATCGAGGCGCGACGGGTCGGCGATCTGCGCGCGCAGGGCGCCCACCGCATCCTCGGCATCGCCGATGGCGAGCTCCTCCACGAGGAAGGCCGCCAGCTGCTCGGGCGCAGCCGTCTCCGACACGGTGCCCGACGTCAGCACGGCAGCGGCGTCCGGAAGCGCGCGGGACGCCTCCGTCACGAGCCGCGCCGAGGAGGCCGCCGGATCCTCGGCCAGCACGTCGAGCATGCTCTGGGCGATCGCGGCGTGCGCCTGCTCGTGCCACTGCGTCTGCGCGAGCGCGTCGGCATGCAGGAGCGCCAGGTCGGGGCGGCGCGCGGCCAGCGTCAGCAGCTGACGTTCGAAACGGCGGCGGTTGATCTCGGCGCGCGGCAGGTTGCGAGCCGGCCTCCGCGGAGCGACGGCGCGCTCGAAACCTTCCGGCGCGGACTCGTCGTCGCGCTCCCCTTCGGCCTTCGGAGCCTTCAAATGCTCCAGCTGGTCGATCACGTCCTGCTCGCGGGCGCGCACGCTCGTGGCTATCTGCACGGCGTAGTCGCGCGCGAGCATGGAGTCCTTGATGGGGGCCAGCACCTGCAGCGCGTCGGCGAGGGCGGCGGCGCGGCCCTCGGCGCGGCTGAGGTCATGGCGCGCAAGGCGGCGCTCGATGCCGTACTTCAGCAGCGGCTGGGCGTTCGCGATGAGCTTCTGCAGCTCCTCGGCGCCGCGCTGGGCCACGAAGTCGGCCGGGTCGAGGTTGTCCGGCAGCGTGACGGCAGCCAGCTCGATGCGGCTCTTGCCCGCCTCGGGCGTCATGGAGTCGTCGATGAACGCGAGCGCCCGGTCGGCGGCGCGCTGGCCTGCCTCGTCGCCGTCGAATAGGTATACGATGCGATGCTGCGCGTGGCGCGACAGCAAGCGGATATGGCGCATGGTGAGCGCGGTGCCCAGCGTGGCCACCGCATTCCTCACGCCCGCCTCGTGCAGCGCGATGACGTCGGTGTAGCCCTCCACCACCACGGCTATGCCGGTCGAGGCCATGGCCGCTTTCGCCTTGTCCATACCGTAGAGCACCTGCGACTTGTGGAACAGCGGAGTCTCCTGCGAGTTCAGGTACTTCGGCTCGCCCTTGCCCACCACGCGTCCGCCGAAGGCGATGCACTCGCCCTGCGGATCGTTGATGGGGAACATGATGCGGTTGTAGAAGCGGTCGCGCAGCTTGCCCCCGTCGTTCGACAGCGCCACGTTCGCCTGCACCATCTCGTCGGGCTTGAAGCCCTTCGCAGACAGGTGGCGCACCAGCTGCCCGTGCCCCGGCGCGAAACCGAGCTGCCAGGTCTTCGGCACCTCGCCCCCCAGGCCGCGCGCGCCCAGGTAGCTGCGCGCCGCCGACGCGTCGGAGCCGGGGTTGCGCATGAGCTGGCAATGGTAGAACTGCGAGGTCTCGTCGCAGACGGCCTTGAGGCGGGCCTTGCGGCTGCTGCCGATGCTCTTGCGCCCGCCGCTCTCGGCGATGTCGATGTGCGCGCGCTCGGCCAACCGGCGCACGGCTTCGGGAAACGACAGGTCCTCGGTCTTCATGATGAAGCCGAACACGTCGCCGCCCTCGCCGCAGCCGAAGCAGTGCCATAGCTGCAAGGCCGGATCGATCTTGAACGACGGGGTCTTCTCGTTGTGCAGCGGGCAGCAGCACCAGAAATCGCGCCCGCGCTGCTTCACCGGCGTCCGCTCTCCGATAACCTCGACGAGGTCGTTGGCCTCGCGCACCTTCTGGATGTCCTCTTCGCTGATGCCGCCCGCCATCGCGACCCCTACCTGCGTCTGTTCTGCTTCGCCAGCACCACGTTCACGAGGAACACGAATGCCAACGCCAGCGACGGCCCCAGCTCGGCGATGCCGACGCCCTCCTCGCCCGCGTTCGCGTACGCGAGCACGAGGCTGCCCGTCATGAGGACGAAGCTCAAGCCCCCGATAACCGCGAATATCCACTGCCTGTTCTGCATGCGCTCCCTTTCCGTGTTCGTCGCTGTCCAGTATAGCGCAAGCGCGCGCTCGCGGCGCCGCGGCGGGAAGGCGCAGGGCAATCAGCAGGATGCCAACCGAATCCTGACAAAACCGCAGCGGTATCGGACGCCGGCAGGACCGCTGCTATGCTTGATCGGCCGGTCGCGCTTCGCCGGCATTCCGAACGATCGCCCGAAAAGAGAGGTTTGCCATGAACGACGACATCACGATTTTGGCGGACTTCGATTCTGCGCTCTACGAGCAGGTCGAGCCGCCCCTCGTATCGCTCTACCTGCCCACGCACGGCAGTGCTCCCGGCGACGAGAGCGACCGCATCGAGTTCGAGGCCCTCGTGGAGCAGGCGCGCGCGAAGCTCGCCCAGGAGCGCGAGCGCCGCGAATACAAAGGCGTCGACGAGCGGCTCGCCTACGCAGCCGAGCACTTCGACGATCTGATGAGCCCCGCGCCCGGCGGAAGCCTGGCCGTGCTCGCAGGCAACGACCGAACCTACATCTACCGGCTGGGCTACGAGGCGGGCCCGCTCGCGTTCGTGGGCGAGCGGTTCTACGTCAAGCCGCTGCTGAAGAACTTCCAGTTCGGATCGCACTACTTCCTACTGGGGCTTTCGGCCGACCGCTTCGCGTTCGTCCACGGCGACTTCGGCTCGCTCGAGCGCGTGGAGCTGCCCCGCGACGTGCTCGACGCGTTCAGCGAGGAGTTCCCGCTCGTGTACGACGGGCACGAGGGTGCGCTGGACTACTCGTCGCTCGAGAACCATATGCCGCCCTACCACGGCTGGAAGTCGCGCAACGACGTGAGGAAGGAGGAGGCCGGAAAGTTCTTCCAGTACGTGAACAAGGCAGTGACCGACTACCTCGTGGCCGGCACCGACCTGCCGGTGATCCTCGTGAGCCTGCCCGAGCACCAGAGCGCCTTCCGCCGCATCTCCACCATCCCCCATCTGCTGGACGAGGGCATCGAGAAGGACATCGGCGGCATCGAGGCCCCCGAGCTCTTGGCCGATGCGAAGGCCGTCATCGAGCATGTGCGCGAGGCGCGTGCGACCGAGCTGCTGGAGAAGTTCGGCGATGCCGAGGCGCACGGCGGCGCGTCATCGGACCTGAAGGCCATCGGGCTCGCTCTCGTGGAGCGCAAGGTGCGCGCCCTGTTCCTGGCCGAAGGCGCCTACATCCCCGGCGGCTTCGACGAGCAGACGGGCGAGGTCTTCCTGTTCGAGCGCGAGCCGCACGGCCGCTTCCAGGGCCCCGAGCTGGCCGACGGCTTCGTCCGCGCGGCCCTCGCCCAGGACGCCGACGTGTTCGAGCTTCCCGCCGAGAAGATTCCCGGCGACTCCGGCATCGCCGCGCTGTACCGGTACTAGGCGCTTCGTTACCATCAGCACTGACCCGCTTCGTTAATGCACGCTTTTGTCAAGCTTTCGTACGTATGAAAGGCGGTTTTGCTTGTCAAAAGCGTGCGTAAGCGGACTGCAACCGCTTGGAGCCGGCGCATGCGCTCGCTCGCCGGCCTCTTCGCCGTACGCGGCTCCATGCGCTACAATGTCCTCGATACCCGCGACGCCCGCCGCCGCGCGGCGGGCTGCACCAGCAGAGGACGCCCATGAACCGCACGAACATCCCCTACCTCGCGCTCGACCCCGACATCGAGGCCGCCATCCGCGCCGACCGCGCTGCCGGGCGCGCGCACCCGCATCGCTTCGACGACGCGAACGTCGTGCGCCGCGAGCGGAACCCTCACGACGACGCCACGCTCACGCGCCCCGCGTTCGCGCGCGACATCGAGAAGATCCTCAACGTGCCGGCGTACAACCGTTACGCCGACAAGACGCAGGTGTTCTCGTTCGTGGAGAACGACGACATCAGCCGCCGCGGGCTGCACGTGCAGTTGGTCAGCCGCGTGGCCCGCGGCATCGGGTCGCTGCTGGGGCTGAACTGCGAGCTCATCGAGGCCATCGCACTGGGCCACGACGTAGGGCACACGCCCTTCGGCCACGCCGGCGAGCGCTACTTGAGCGCGTGCTACCATCGACGAACCGGGCGCTACTTCAACCACAACGTGCACTCGGTGCGCGTGCTCGACCAGCTGTACCGCCGCAACGTCAGCCTGCAGACCCTCGACGGCGTGCTGTGCCACAACGGCGAGTTCGCCCAGCAGGTGCTGCGCATGGGCGACACGGCCGACTTCGCCGCGCTCGACAGGCTCGTGGAAGCGTGCACCGCAGACGAGCTTGCCATCAAGACGCTGCGTCCTTCCACGCTGGAGGGCTGCGTCGTCCGCGTCAGCGACATGATCGCCTACGTTGGCAAGGATCGCGCCGACGCGCTCGACATGGGCGTCATCGACTCGCTCGACGTGTTCGACAGCGAGGTCGTCGGCCGAGACAACGCGCGCATCATCAACAACCTCACCGTCGACCTCGTGAACATGAGCTACGGCACCGACCGCATCGCGCTCAGCGAAGGGGCGTTCGCCGACCTCAAGCGCGCCAAACGCCAGAACTACGAGCTCATATACGAGCGCGAAGGCATGGTGAACGGCGCAGGCAACATCGTGGAAGAGATGTTCGAGGAGCTGTACGAGCGCCTCTTGGAGGATCTTCTCGCAGGCGACGAGGGCTCGCCGGTGTTCAAGCACCATGCCGCCTCCCTCGCCGCCAAGTCTCGCACCGTGGAGATCGACGAGTACCTGGCATCTGATCCGAACCAGGTGGTCGTCGACTACATGGCCTCGATGACCGACAGCTACTTCATGGCGCTCTACGCCCACCTGTTCCCGAGAAGCAAGAAGCGCATCATCACGCGCGGCTACTGCTCCGATTTAGGCTGAGGGCCCACCGAGGAAAGGAAACGCCTGTGAAGCTGCTCATCGCATCCGATCTGCACGGCGCGGCGCCCGCCGTGCGCGCGCTCGTCGACCGCATCGAAGCCGAAGCGCCCGACCGCATCGTCTTGCTGGGCGACCTGCTGTACCACGGCCCGCGCAACGACCTGCCGGAAGGCTACGCGCCGAAAGAGGCGATCGCGCTGCTCAACGGCCTGGCCGGACGCATCGTTGCCGTGCGCGGCAACTGCGATGCCGAAGTTGACCAGATGGTGCTCGACTTCCCGTGCATGGCCGACTACGCCCTCGTCGAGGCCGACGGGCACGTCCTGTACCTCTCCCACGGCCACCTGCCGGGCAAGTCCCCCGACGACCCGCCTACGCTCGCTCCCGGCAGCGCCTTCTTGTCAGGCCATACCCATGCGAAGACGCTCGACGAGCGCGACAGCATGCTGTTCGTCAACCCGGGAAGCACCTCCATCCCGAAGGACGGCTCCGCCAGCTACGCCGTGTACGAACACGGCGCGTTCATCCTGAAGGACTTGGATGGGAACACGCTGCGCGAAGGCGGATGGGAGTAACCCGAACGGCGCTCGACCCTTAACCTAACCGTCCTCGATCCACCGTGTATTCCACGTCGGCTATCGCGGCGGTCGAGGCGCGATGGCTCACCAGCACGACGGTCTTGTCGCCGCGGCCCTCGGAGAGCGCGCGGAGCACGGCGGCCTCGTTCAGGCTGTCGAGGTTCGACGTGGGCTCGTCCAACAGCACGAACGGCGCGTCGTGCAGGAACACGCGTGCAAGGCCTATGCGCTGCCGCTCGCCTCCCGAGAGCGTCTCCCCCAGCTCGCCCACCGGCGTGTCCAGCCCGCGCGGCAGACGTTCGATCAAACCGCTCAACGCCGCCTTGCGGCATGCTTCGGCCAGCTCTTCGGGCGAGGCGCTCGGCTTCGCAAGGAGGATGTTCTCGCCTATGGTGCCGGCGAACAGATGCGTTTCCTGCGTCATGTAGCCCTGCGTTTCGCGCAAGCTGGCCGTGTTCGCACGGCGCACATCCGTGCCCGATACCTCCACCACGCCGCGCGTGGCATCCCAAAAGCGCATGAGCAGCTTGCACAGCGTCGACTTGCCCGAACCGCTGCGCCCGGCCAGGTGCACCACGCTGCCCGGTTCGATGCGCAGGCTCACGTCGTCGAGCACGGGATGCCCTCCATAGGAGAAGTCGACGCGACGCACCGCGGCGCCCGAGAACGTCCCCAGATCCGCACCGTCGTCGACCTCCTCGGTCTGCGGGCGCTCGTCAAGCAGCTCAAGCACGCGCCCCCCGGACGCAAGCGTCTGCTGCAGCGTGGAGCCGAGATTCGCCACGGCGATGACCGGGCCGAACGACGACATGAGGGCGGCCGTGGCCACAAGAGCTCCGTCGGGCGCGATGGCACCGGACAAGCACAGCGCCCCCGACGCCAGCACCATCGCAACGTCGAGCGCCAGCACCAGCCCGTTCGTCAACGACATCGACAGAGCGCCGCGCCCCTTGAGGCGCGCTTCCGCGCGGGCAAGCTCGTCCATGCGTTCGTCCAGCTCGCGCGAACGTTCGGCCGCTCGGCCGAATTGCAGCGTCTCGCGCAAGCCTCGCAAGCTGTCAAGCACGAACGCGTTCATACCGCCCAGCCCCTCCCGCAGCTCGCGCCCGCCCATGCCGCTGGCCTTCGAGGAGGCGTACGGCACCGCTACGCCCACCAGCAGGTAGGATGCAAGAGCCAGCAACCCCAGCGCCGGAGATATCGTCGCGACGAACGCCGTCATGCCCGCAGACACGACGAACGCGATGATCGCCGGGGACAACGTGTGAGCATAGAACACTTCCAGCAATTCGATATCGCCGGTCACAAGCGAAACAAGGTCGCCTTTGTCGCGGCCTTCCAGCTTCGCCGGAGCCAAGCGGCGCAGCGCGGCGAACACGCGGTCGCGCACGAGCGCCAACAGCTTGAACGCGAGATAATGGTTGCACAGCTGCTCGCCGTAGCGCAGAGGCCCGCGCGCGACGCCGCAGACGGCCACGAGCGCCAGCGCGGCGCCGTAGCCGACAGTCTGCGGAAAGCCCGCCAGGTCGACGAGCGCGTAGACCCCGAACACCGTGAGGAAGATGGCCGCCCCGAAGCCCAGCACTCCCAGCACGACGGCCAACGCCATCCAGGGAGCCAGAGGGCGCACGAGCCCCACCAGCCGCAGCATCACCGACAAGTGCAATCGGCGCGTCGGCTCGACGGGCGCAGGCTCTTCCCCTCTTCGCCCATGCGCAGGGCAGTCGGGGCAGCGCGCAGGCTCGGCCGCGGCGCGCGCGGATCCTCCGGAAACCGCAGACGGCGCCTCCGTCAGCCGATCCTCGGGATCGTCCGCTTCGACCGCCGCAGAGAAGCGCTCGAGCTCGGCTTGCCGGCTCCATAGGCGCGCATACGGGCCGCCGTGCTCCAGCAATTCGCCGTGCGTCCCGGCTTCTGCCACACGGCCGTCTTCCAACACGTAGATGCGGTCGGCGCCGACCACGGCCGCCAGGCGATGCGAGATCACGACGACGGTCTTCGTGCGCGCCAGCTCATGGACGACCTCGACGATGGCTCGCTCGCTCTCCGCATCGACGTTCGACGTGGCCTCGTCGAACACGTACGCAGGCGTATCTCGGAGCAAGGCGCGAGCCAGCGCGAGTCGCTGCCGCTGACCACCCGAAAGGTTTCCGCCTTCCTCCGCTATCGCTGCATCGAGCCCGCCCGCCTGCTCCACGAACCCTTCTGCGCGGCAGCGACGAAGCGCCTCCCACAGCTCCTCGTCGCTCGCCTGGGGGTCGGCTAGCAGCAGGTTCGAGCGCACGCTCCCCTTGAACAGGTAACTCGAGAACGGAACGACCGTGACGGTGCTCGCAAGCGAGGCGCGCGACGCCTCCTGGATCGGCACGCCGCCCACTTCGACCGACCCCGCGAATCCGGCGTTGCGTCCCGACAGGATGCCCGCCAACGTCGACTTTCCCGAACCGCTCTCGCCGACGATGCCCGTGAACGATCCGGCGGCCGCATCGAAATCCACGTCGGAAAGCACGGTGCGCTCGCCATCGTAGGAATACCCCACGCCGCGGCATGCAAAGGAGATGCGATCGGCCTCGATGACGCGCGAGCCGCGCTTGGGTTCCGGCGCATCGAGAATCGCGAACATCTTGTCGGCCGCCGCCATGCCGTTCATGGCCGTGTGGAAGAACGACCCCAGCGTACGCAGCGGGATGAAGAACTCGGCCGCCAGGAATATCACGGCGAAAGCCGCGAAAAACGGCGCCTGCCCGAGCGAGAACTGCCACAGCGCCATGACGATGCCCACCGCCGCCCCGCCGTAGGCGAACACGTCCATCACCGTCACGGAGTTCAGCTGCATGCGTAAAAGCCGCATCGTGGCCTGGCGGAACGTCTCGGCCTCGCGGTTCATCGCCTCGTGGCGATCGGCGTCGACGCGGTAGATCTTGAGCGTCGTGAGGCCCTGCAGGTTCTCGAGGAACGTCGCGCCCAAGTCGGCGTAGGCGTCCCAGTACGAGCCCATCGCGCGCTTCGCGATCTTCTGCACGGCGACGATGGACGCGGGTATGAGCGGCACGCAGGCCAAAAGCGCCACGGCAGCCGGAAAGCACAGCGGCGCGAGACAGGCGAACAGGGTGAGCGGCGCCAAGACCGAATAGAACAGCTGGGGCAGGTACGAACCGAAGTAGCTCTCCAGCTGCTCGGTGCCCTCGACGCTCACCTGCACGGCCTCGCTCGTGGACACGCGCTCGGAGTACGACGGACCGAGGCGCACGAGCTTGTCGTATACGAGCTTGCGCACGGTGCGCTTCGCGGCCGCAGCCGCCGCCTGGCCCATGCGCTGCGAGAGCGTCAAACAACAAACGCGCACGACGATAGCCGCCGCAGCGGCCATCACGAGGTTCGCCCGCGACGCGGCGACGTCCCCACCCTCGACGAGGGACTGCACGAACGCCCCCATGAGCAGCATGAGCGCTATGTTCGCCGCGAGCGCGACCCACTGGAGCGCGACGCTTGCCGCTACGTACTTGCGCGCTTCGGGCACCATGCCCGCCAGCCGTTTGCTGAACATGCCTAGCCCTCCGTCCGCTCGACAACGCGTTCGGAGCCGCGCTCGGTCGCAGAGCCGCGATCCGTCTTCACGATGAAGCCGAAATACACGACATGCGCCACCCATACGGCAGCAACGACGGCGCGTCCCACCGGCACGTTCGCCATCAGAAGGAGCGAGGCGCCCAACACGAGCGTGACAGGCCCCAGCAGCATGAGCTTCGCCTTCACGGTCATCGCGCGCTTCTTCGCGAAGCCTTCCAGCACGGTGCGGTACAGCTTCGTTCCATGGAACCATGCGTCGAGGCGCTCCGAGCTGCGCGCGAAGCAGTACGCGGCTCCCAGCAGGAACGGCACCGTCGGCAGAACGGGAAGCACCGCCCCCAGCGCCCCAAGCCCGAAGCAGGCGAAGCCCCCGACCGCCCACAGGGCGCGAAGGCACCTGGCCGCGCGCCGGTCTCTCTCGTTTGTCATGCGCATCCTTCCCAGCGCCGACGCCCTGCGCCGGCAAATAGTTACCTCTGTCTAACAAGGTGGGAACTGTACGCGAACTGGATTAAATTGTAAACCTTGGTTAATTTTTAGCGACGGTTCAACGTGTGCAGCATGCTCAGGCCCCGCAGGGTGAGATGCTCGTCGGTACGGGCGACGCGCTGCGACAGCGCGGCGATGGCAGCGGCATCCGAGCCCGTGGCGATGACGTCGGTCTCGTAGCCCAGTTCGCGCCATACCATGTCGATGAGGCCGTCGATGAGCGCGACCTCCCCCATCACGACGCCCGCCTGCATGGCCTCGCGCGTGTTCTTGCCCACCACCGATGCCGGGGCCTTGAGATCGACCATCGCCAGCTGCGCGGCGGCATCCGACAGCGCCTTCGCCGACAGCTTCACGCCGGGCGCGATGATGCCGCCCACGAACGAGCCGCCCTCGTCAACCACCTCGAAGTTCGTCGTCGTGCCCAGATCCACCACGATGAAGGGCGCCGTATAGGCCGTGCGGGCGGCAACGAGGTCGGCTACCCGGTCGGCTCCCAGCTCGCCGGGGTCGTTGTAGCGCATCTTCACGCCCGTCTTCACGCCGGGCCCCACCACGAGGGGGCGTCGGCCGGTAAGCGCGCGCGTCGCGGTCACCCATGCATCCGTGAGCCCCGGCACCACCGACGCGATGACGGCATCGTCGCAGATCGCACGACGGCCGTCGCGCTCCAGCATGTCGAACAGCCCCGCCATCCGCATGCGCGCCTCGTCGGCCGTCATGCGCTCCGTCGTGGTCACCTTCCAGGTGGCTTCCAGCTCGCCGTCGACGAAGAGGCCCAGGTTCGTATCCGAGTTCCCCACGTCCACGCATAGCACCGTGCGCGATGCGTCCCTTCCGTTGCCCATAGCCTCCCGCCCTTCCCGAATTGCAACAATCATGCGAATTTAGCGATGCCGCTCGCCCTTTTCGTACAGTATCCAGTATACTGTACCCGTCCGTTCAGTAACCCGACTTCCTAAAACGTGAGGGGAAGCGGATATACGCAAAGGAGAAGAGAATGGATTCTGTCAAAGGGCAGCTGACGCTGCGCGGCATCGTCATAGGCTGCGTCGGTTGCGCCATCATCACCGCGGCATCGGTGTACACGGCCCTCAAGATGGGGGCGCTTCCTTGGCCCATCGTGTTCGCGGCCATCATCTCGCTGTTCTTCCTCAAGGCCCTCGGGCACGGCAAGGCCAGCCTCAACGAGGCGAACGTCACGCACACCGTGATGAGCGCCGGCGCCATGGTGGCGGGCGGCCTGGCCTTCACCATCCCCGGCATCTGGATGCTGGGCTACGCCGACGAGGTGGGCTGGTTCGAGATGCTCCTCGTAGCCGTCTCGGGCGTCATCATGGGCCTCGTCTGCACCGCGCTTCTGCGCCGCCACTTCATCGAGGACTCCGAGCTGGAGTACCCCATCGGCGAAGCGGCCGCCCAGACGCTCATCGCGGGCGATTCCGGCGGCAAGACCGGCTGGAAGCTGTTCGGCTCCATGGGCTTCGCGGGCGCGTTCACGGCGTTGCGCGATTTCTTCGGCGTGATCCCCGCGATGCTCTTCGGCAACGCCGCGGTCCCCGGCGTTGCGTTCGGCATCTACCTGTCGCCGATGCTTCTGGCCGTGGGCTTCCTCGTGGGCACGGGCGCCGTCGTCGTGTGGTTCGTCGGAGCGCTGCTAGCGAACTTCGGCATCATCGTGGGCGGCTCGGCCGCGGGACTCTGGGACGTGGCGTCCGCGCAGGGCATCGTGTCCAGCCTCGGCATGGGCGTTATGATGGGCGCGGGCCTGGGCGTCATCTTCAAGAACATCCTGCCCAAGGCCTGGCGCATGCTGCGCGACGCCCGCAGCTCGAACGCGTTCGGCCTCACCGCCGCAAGCACCATGGATGCGCCCGCAAGCGGCGCTAAGGACGGACGGCTGCGCATCGGCAGCTTCCGCCTCACCGCCGGGCTGGCCGCGCTCGCCGTGGCCGCCGTCGCGCTCATCGTCTGCTTCGGCCTGCAGCTGGGCCCCGTCCCGGCCGTCATCGTGGTGCTGCTCGCCTTCGTCGCCACGGCCATGAGCGCGCAGAGCGTCGGCCAGACGGGCATCGACCCCATGGAGATATTCGGCCTCATCGTGCTTTTGGCCGTGGCGGCCGTATCCAGCGTGCCGCAGGTGCAGCTTTTCTTCGTCGCGGGCATCGTGGCCGTGGCGTGCGGGCTGGCCGGCGACGTGATGAACGACTTCCACGCCGGCCACGTGCTGGGCACCAGCCCCAAGGCGCAGTGGATCGGCCAGGCCATCGGCGCCGTGCTGGGCGCCTTGGTGGCCGTCGCCGTCATGGCGATCCTCGTGAGCGCGTACGGCCCCGAGTCGTTCGGCCCCACGGCGTCGTTCGTGTCCGCGCAGGCGTCCGTCGTGGCCACCATGGTGTCGGGCATCCCCTCGGTGCCGGCGTTCGCCATCGGGCTTGCGGCGGGATTCGTCCTCTACCTGCTGAACTTCCCCGCCATGATGCTGGGGCTGGGCATCTACCTGCCCTTCTACATGTCGCTGACCGCGTTTCTGGGAGCCATGGCCAAAGTCGCCTACGACGCCGTGTGCAAGCTGCGCCGCAAGGGGCTCTCGCCCGAGGCGGCCGCGGAGAAGGAGAAGGCCCAGGGCGAAACGGGCCTCGTGGTGTCGTCCGGCCTGCTGGGCGGCGAATCCATCGTAGGCGTCCTGGTGGCGCTCGCCGCCGTGGCGACGGGCCTGGGAGCGTAAACGCGGCGTGATCGCGGCCGCGTCGCCCGAAACGGACGGTTTGAGCGGCGATTCCGTCCGTTTCGGGCGACAGCTTCCCCAATCAGGCGACGAATGGCTCGTCGTGCAAGGCGCATACGGCGAACACGTGCGCCGAAGTCGAGCGAGAGCGCGACAGGCGCCGAACGACACGAGCCGTTTCATCGTCCCGAGGAATTCCATACTGATCGAGGAGCTTGACGAAGCGACCCGTGTTCGCCACGTCTTTGCTCGAGAACCGCATGATCGGCATGCCGTAAAGGGTGAGCTGAGCCTCTCGGTGCTGTTCGTCGGCAAGGACGCGCATCGGTGTCCGGCCGCCGCGCAGCGCCGCGTCCTCGTACTTCTGCATCCCATCGAACTCGCCGATAACCCTGCTGCCGTCCAGCCGCGTCCAGAGGAAGTCGACGCGATACGAACGCCGTCGATCGAGCGGCCGAGGCAAAGCCACCTGAAGCTCGGGAAGCGCGAAGCCATGCTGGATCATCGCGGCGCGCGCGATGGATTCGCCACCGCTTTCGCTACGGGCATCAGCGTAGTGCATCGTCCGCATGGCATGTGCCGCTCCTTCGAGATTGCCGCCGATGCGCCTAACATGGGAAACGAACGCGCTTGCCCTGCCCCCACCGAGGCGTAGCGCGAAATCCGCAACGGCCAGGGCCTGCCCGAAATCCGCCATGCGCATGCAATCGAAGACGGTCCTCTGCAGCGACGTCACACGGAGTCCCTGCACAATGACGGATTCGTCTTCGGCGACAACGTGCCACCGAACGGTCTTCGAGTTCGCATTGCGATTCGATCGGGTCGTCGCAACGTGGATTGCGCCCAGCCTCTCGTACGATACCGGCAGACCGAACGCAACGGCAGCCGATTCGTGACAGAAAACCCAATCGGGATGAATGCTCTGTGCAGTGCGCATCACATGAAGCATTTTCTCGGGCTTCGAAAGCCCGCTCCAATAAGCGGCTCTGGCATACATGCCCCGAGCAGGCCGTACGACCTCACCTCGCTCCACATGCCGCCGCAGAATCTTGCGCGTCCGCTCGCAGGACGAAATCGCGCACATCCGCATGCGCTCCGCCCGAAGGAAAAGCTGGGCCATTTCGACATCGTTGGCTTTCATCGCGCACCACCGCCATCCGCATCCATGCAACTTCGTTCCATCTTCCCAGAAAACAAACAACCTGACGGCTTGAGCCGCGCAGTTCGCAAGACGAACACTGTCGCCCGAAACGGACGGTTTGAGCGGCGATTCTGTCCGTTTCGGGCGACAGCTTCCGCTAACGGACTCGCCGTTCCGCATGCACGCTAGTTGAACTTGAAGATCTTCTGAGCCATACGGTAGCCGGTGATGCCGATGCGGCGACCGAACGAGGTGGGCAGGTTCGTGCCCATGTTGAGCGTGCTGCGCCGGATGGGACGGTAGGCGTCCGGATTGTGCGCTTTGAGGTACTCCCAGATGGCCTCGCGCTTGTCCTCTGCCTCGTCGGTGTCGATCATGCGCAGGAAGATGGAGCAGATGCACATCATCATGGACAGGTAGTTCTCCATGTAGCGCTCCAGGCGCTTCTCGGGCACATCGTCGGGCAGGCGCACGGCATCGATCATCTCGCGCGTCACGCGCAGCTGCTGGTCGATGCGACCCATCATGACGTTCTCGTTCACGCTCTGATCTTCGCGCCCGATGAAGTAGCGGTACATGTCCACGTCACGGTAGTAGATGGTCTTCACATGCGGAAGAGGAACGTACACGAAGATGTTGTCCACGTAGAAGCAATGCTCGGGCAGCTTGAGATCGATGTCCCGCAAAAGATCGGTACGATAGATCACCGAGTGCATGAGCAGGTACTGGCTTTGCCCGAAATGGCCCACGTCGGCCCAGCCGAACTCGCGCCCCTCGGGAAACACGTTACGGTAGTGCATGACCGTGCGCGCGCCCTCGTGAACCTTCTCGTACACGTAGTTGCCGATGACGAGATCGGTTGGATGCGGCAGTTCGGCCTGACGGCGCAGGTAAACCATGATCTCGGCCATGGCGTGCTCGTCGAGCCAGTCATCGGAGTCCACCACCTTGAAGTAGCGGCCCGTCGCGTTCGCCAATCCCATGTTCACCGCCGATCCATGACCGCCGTTTTCCTTATGGATGGCGCGGATCAAACCGGGGTGACGCTCCTGCCACGCATCGGCCTTGGCGGCCGTGTCGTCCTTCGTGGATCCGTCGTCGACGATGAGTATCTCGATGTCGTCCCCGCATTTCAAAATCGACTCGATGCAGGTATCCATGTAGGCGGCCGAGTTGTAGCACGGCACGGCGAAGGAGATGGTCTTCATGCCGCTACCCCACCAGCTCGTCGGCGAGCGCCAGCGCACGGCCGATGATGACGTCCATGTTGTAGTAGCGGTACTCGGCCAGACGGCCCAGCGGATGGAAGTTCGGAAGCGACGTGGTGAGCGCGCGGTAGCGCTCGTAGTGCGCGGCGTTCTCGTCGTTGATGATGGCGTAGTACGGGATCTGCTTCTTCGGATCGTCGTAGGAGTGGCTGTACTCCTTCATGATGGTGGTCTTGTCGCTTACCTGGCCGGTGAGGTACTTGAACTCGGTGATGCGCGTGTAATCCTCGGTCACCGTGAAGTTCACCGTTCCGCAAGGCAGCACGTGCTCGACGTCGTGCGTCTCGTACACGAAATCGAGGCTGCGGTACGGCAGTCGGCCGAAACGCGACAGGAACAGCTCGTCGAGCGGCCCGGTGTAGACGATGGGCCCCTCGAACGGCGCGCCCTTGATGAGAATGGCGGACAGAGGCGCGTTCTCGTCGTTGCTCTCGAACTCCAGTTCGAACACGTTCTCGGCTTCGGTTTCCAGGCACACCATGATGCGCTCGTGGTCGAGCATGCGCTCGAACAGCGGGGTGTAGCCCTCGAGCGGCATGCCCTGGTAGGCGTCTTGGAAGTAGCGGTTGTCGCGCGACAGGAACACGGGCACGCGCGCCGTCACCGACGGATCCACCTCCTCCGGCGTGAGCCCCCACTGCTTCTGCGTGTAGTAGAGGAACACGTTCTTGTAGATGAAGTCCGCCACCTCGGTGAGATCGGGGTCGTCGACGCTCCGCAGCTCGGTGATGGTCACCTTGCGCTCGTCGCCGAACGTGGCGATGAGCTTCTCGATGAGCTGCGAGGCGCGCTCCTCGCCGAAGGCGATCTCCATCGAGTTCTTGTTGAACGGCACCGGCATGTACGTGCCGTACCAGTCGGCCAGCACCTCGTGCTGGTAGTCGCGCCACTCGGTGAAGCGGCGGACGTAGTCGAACGCGCGCTTGTCGTTGGTGTGGAAGATGTGCGGCCCATAGCGGTGCACGAGGATGCCCGCCTCGCCGGCCTCGTCGTACATGTTGCCGGCGATATGGGGCTTCTTCTCGATCACGAGAACACGCTTGCCGCCGCGCTCTGCCAGCTCGCGCGCCATGACGCTGCCGGCGAACCCGCTGCCCACCACCACGGCGTCGAAATCGCCTCGATCGATGTCATGCAAATCGCAGTAACGCACACCCATGGGGAACCTTCCTTGTCCGTATTGACCCGCACGAACCGCGCGGTCGCGATATCCTAGAAATAAAGCGCGGTATTTGCCGCGCCATAGATGCCGAACGCTATTTTACCGGGAAGGCTCCGGGTTGCGTGGATTATCATACAAAGCGGATAAAATGGAAGCGAGCGACGACCCGCCGCTGCAGCATGCGAAGAGGGCGTCGCGCGAATCGAAAGGCCTGCCATGAGTTCATTCCTGGAAACGATGCTCGCCCGCGCCAAAGCGGATCGCCAGACGATCGTGCTGCCCGAAGGCGACGACGAGCGCACCCTGGCGGCGGCCGAGCGCATCTTGGCCGACGACATCGCCGACCTCGTCATCCTCGGCGACGCCCACGCCATCGCGGCCAGCCCCTACAAGCTCAGCGGTGCGCGCATCATCGACCCGCGCACGTCCGAGCTGCGCGAAGGGTTCGCCGAGGCGCTCTACGAGCTGCGCAAGGCCAAGGGGATGACGCCCGAGCAGGCGATGGGCCTCATGGACGACGTGCTGTACTTCGGCGTGATGATGGTGAAGACCGGCGGCGCCGACGGCATGGTGGCCGGCGCATGCCATGCCACGGGCGACGTGCTGCGCCCCTGCCTGCAGATCCTCAAGACCGCGCCGGGCGTGAAGCTGGTCAGCTCGTTCTTCGTCATGGTGGTGCCCGACTGCGACCTGGGCCAAGAGGGGACGTTCCTGTTCTCGGACTGCGGCCTGGAAGTGCAGCCCGATGCCGAAAAGCTCGCGCACATCGCCGTGAACTCCGCGAAGTCGTGGAAGACGCTCATGGGCACCGAGCCCGCCGTGGCGCTGCTGTCGCATTCGACCTACGGCTCGGCCAAGAACGACGACGCGGCCAAAGTGGTCGAAGCAACGGCCATCGCGAAGGAGCTGGCGCCCGGTCTCGCGCTCGACGGCGAGCTGCAGCTGGACGCGGCCATCGTCGAGTCCGTGGGCTCCTCGAAGGCTCCCGACTCCCCCGTCGCAGGCAAGGCCAACGTGCTGATATTCCCCGACCTCGATGCCGGCAACATCGGCTACAAGCTGGTGCAGCGCCTGGCGAAGGCCGAAGCCTACGGTCCGATCACCCAAGGCATCGCCGCCCCCGTGAACGACCTTTCCCGCGGCTGCACCGCCGACGACATCGTCGGCGTCATCGCCATCACCTGCGTGCAGGCTCAAGCGAAGCAGGCGGAGTAAGGCGGACGCCGCCTGCTTGCCAAACGACGAGGCCCCCGCGTTGAACTGCGGGGGCCTCGTCGTTTACAGCTTCGTGCGTTTACACCAGCGGGACGTCCACTTTCTCATGGAGAATCTCGTAAGTGTCGCGAGCGATCATGTACTCCTCGTTCGTGGGGATGATGATGATCTTCACCGGAGAGCTCTCGGTGGATATCTCGCGCTCGAAGCCGCGTTGGCGGTTCTTCTCCTCGTCGAGGATCATGCCGAGAGGCTGCAAGCCCGCGAAGATCATGCGGCGCATCTTCTCGCAGTTCTCGCCGACGCCGGCCGTGAGCACGATGGCATCCACGCCGCCCATGACGGCGATGTACTGGCCGATATACTTCTTCACCGAGTTCGAGTACATGTCGTAGGCCAGCATGGCGCGCTCGTGACCCTGCTCGGAGGCATCCCTCACGCTGCGCAGGTCGTTCGAGATGCCGGATATGCCCAGAAGACCCGATTTCTTGTTCATGAGGTCGTTCATCTCGCCCGCAGTCAGGCCCTCGTGCTCCATCACGAACGGGACGATGGCCGGGTCGATGGCCCCGCAGCGCGTGCCCATCATAAGGCCGTCGAGCGGCGTGAGGCCCATGGAGGTGTCCACCGCCACACCATGGTCGATGGCCGATATCGAGCAACCGTTGCCCAGGTGGCACGTGATGAGCTTGAGGTCCTCGATCGGCTCGTCCAGCACGGCGGCCGCGCGCTCGGAGATGTAGCGGTGCGAGGTGCCGTGGGCGCCGTACTTGCGGATGGCGTACTTCTCGTACAGCTCGTAGGGCAAGGGGTACATGTAAGCCTTCGGCGGCAGCGTCTGGAAAAACGACGTATCGAACACGGCAACCATCGGCGTGCTCGGCATGTGCTTGAGGCACGCGTTGATGCCCATGAGCGCCGCCTTGTTGTGCAGAGGCGCGAGCTCCGCCAGCTCGTCGATCTTCTGGATGACGTCGTCGTCGATTAGCACCGAGCGATCGAAGTACTTGCCTCCCTGCACGATGCGATGGCCTACCGCATCGATTTCCTCGAGCGAGTCGATGGCCTTCGTCGGCCCGCTCGTCAGCGATTCGAGGACGAGCGCCATCGCATCGTCATGATCGGCCATCTTGGCATCGATGACCTCTTCGTTCTTATCGAGGCCGTGCTTATGGAACGCCTCGGCCGAACCTACCCGCTCGCAGATGCCCTTCGCAAGCAGCTCCTGCTGCTCCACGTTGACCAGCTGGTACTTCAAGGAAGATGACCCCGCATTGATGACTAGTACGTTCAACGACCTGCCTCCTTCGGTATTCCTAAAGCATATATTCTAAGGTGGCGGCGGAAAGCTCCGCGGGCAAACGGAGGCCTGTATCGGCCAGCGGCGCGCCGCTCACCGAAAACAAGCGTCGAGGCCGTCTGCCGGACAACGGCAAGACGACCTCGATCGAAGCGTATTCGCAGGTCAGAATATTACTTCGCCGAAGGATCGCCCGAGTTCATGGGAGCGCCGCCCAGCACGTGCACGTGGATATGATGCACGGACTGCTGCGCATCGTCGTTCGTGTTGACGATCACGCGGTAACCGCTCTCGGCGATGCCCTTGAGCTCGGCGATCTTCTTCACCGTGTTGAACAGATAACCCATCTCGTCGTCGGGGATGCCGTCTCCGATGTTGTCGTAGTGATTCTTCGGCACGATGAGGGTGTGCACGGGCATCTGCGGGTTCACGTCCTCGAACGCGAGCACGCGGTCGTCCTCGTACACCTTCGCCGAGGGGATCTCCCCCGCCACGATCTTGCAGAACAGGCAGTCTTCCTTGCGCATATCCTTCTCCTTCTCGAAAGCCGGTTTTCCCCGCTAGGACAAGCTGGTGTCGCGCGCACCGTCGTCGGCGTCGGCCACGAGCTCGCCCATGAGCACGTCCACTTTCTGCTGAGCCTCAGCCAGACGGCCTTGCAGCGCCGCGAGCAGGGCCACGCCGCGCTCGTAGCTTCTCAGGCTGTCTTCCAGCTCCAGCGAATTGCTTTCCAGCACGCCGACGATGCCGTCCAGCTCGGCCATGGCCTCGCGAAACGTCAGCTCCTCGATGGGCCTGAGTTCGGTGTTCTCCGTCATGATGCATCCTCCCAATCGATGATTTCGGTGTCCACGCGCCTGGCTTGCTCCACCCGGCAGGCGAGCACGCCGTCCGCGACGGCGACGTCCACGGCCGTGCCAGGCGGCGCGGCCTCCACGCTCTTGACCACGGCGCCGTCTTCCGTGCGCGCGATGGCGTAGCCGCGCCCCAGCACGGCAAGCGGCGACAGGTCGTGCAGACGCGCGGCGGCAAGCGCCGCCTGTTGCCCGAAGCGCGGCACGAGAGCGCCGCCGCACGACGCCAGGCGCTCGCGCTCGTGCTCGAGACGCGTGCGGCTGCGATCGAGGCTGGCCGGCAACGCGCAGGCCAAGCGCTCGCGCTGGCGCGCGACCGAAGCCTCGTCGCGCGCCAGGTTCGCGGGCAGCGCCCGGAACAGACGATCGGAGGCCAGGTCGAGCATCTGAGCCTCGGTGGCGTACAGAAGCTGCGCGTCGCAGAACAGCGGACGCGTAGCGCAGCGCCGCACCTCGGCCCCGGCGCGGTCGAGCGCCCGTGACATGCTGGCGCGCAGCGACGACGAACGCGCCTCGAACAAGCGGCCGAGACTCTCGCGGGCGGGGCTTACGGCTTCGGCGGCGGCCGTGGGCGTAGAGGCGCGCAGGTCGGCCACCATGTCGGCGATGGACGTGTCGGGCTCGTGGCCGATGCCGGTGACCACCGGCACGGGGCACTTCGCGATCATGCGCGCCAGCCCCTCGTCGTTGAAGGGCATGAGATCCTCGAACGACCCGCCGCCGCGCACCACGAGCACCACCTCGGCCCCGGCGCGCACGACCGCGCGCATGCCCTCAACGATGCCGGCGGGCGCGTTCGAGCCCTCGACCGCCACGCCCGCGACGAGCACGCGAGCCAGCGGGAACCGGCGGCGCAGCGTGCGCAGCACGTCGTGAACGGCCGCGCCCCGCGGCGAGGTGACCAGTCCGACGAGCGCCGGATACGCAGGCACCGGCCGTTTGCGAGCCGGCGCCATAAGGCCCTCGGCTTCCAGCTTGCGCGCGAGGTTCGCCACCTGCATGCGCAGGTTGCCCTCTCCGGCCAGCGCGATGGAAAACACGTCGAAATTCATGCGGCCCTTCGGTGCGTACAGCGTGAAACGCCCGGTCAGTTCCACGAGCTGGCCCACGGCCAACCGCACGCCGGACGCTTGGAAACGGTTGTTCCACATCATGCACGGCAACGCGGCGCGCTGGTCCTTCACGGTGAAGTACACGGCTTTGTAGCCGGGCTTGTTCGAGACCTCGGACACTTCGCCCACGAGCCTCACGGTCACGCCCTCGAGCGCTCCCTTCGCCAACGCCATCGCGCCCGACACCGACAGCGCATCCGGCGACCCCCCGCCCTCGGAGCGCGTCGCCGCGCGAGCCCGCTCAAGCGCGGCGCCGAGGCCGTCTTGGCGCGCCGTCTCCCCGTACCCCATGGCTCGCCGCTAGTCCCGGCGCTGGCCGAGCAGCCACAGCAGCTGCAGGATGGAGGTGAGGGCGGCCGCCACGTAGGTGAGGGCGCAGGCGCGCAGCACGTTGAACGAGCCCGCCTGCTCGGCCTGGGGCAGGCCCGTCGTGTTCATGTAGGCCATCGCGCGCTGCGAGGCGTTGAACTCCACCGGCAGCGTGACCAGCTGGAAGATGACCACTGCGGCGTACATGACGATGGCGGCCGTGGTGAGGCCGGCGATGTTCAGGAAGATGCCCATCATCAACAGGAAGATCCACGCGTTCGACGCCAGGTTCACCACGGGCACCAGCGCGCCGCGGATCTTCATGGGAGCGTAGCCTTGCGCGTACTGGCAGGCGTGGCCCACCTCGTGGCACGCCGTGGCCGTGGCCGTGATGGAGCGGCCGGCGTAGGCGTCGGGCGACAGCGTGACGGAGTTCGTCCGCGGGTCGAAGAAGTCTTGGCCGGGACCGCCGCGATGCACCTCGACGTCGCCGATGCCGTAGTACATGAGCATGCGGCGCGCAGCCTCGGCGCCGGTGAGGCCCGTGGATATGGGCACGTGCGTGTATTTCTTAAGCTGGGAGTTCACGTACCAGGTTGCAAGGCCGCCGATGGCCAGCGTGACGACGATCAGCAGCAGGTATCCGTTGCTCAATCCGAACATGGGTGTAACACTCCTTCAGAAGGTTGCATGCGCGAACGCTCGCGTCCGCATCGTTTTCGTTCCCCGCTATTCTATAATGAAACAGATGATCGCCTCGAAACCGTCATGGATTCAGCGCGAAAGATTCGTAACTGACGGCGCCGAGACGCCGGAGGCGCTCAACTCCGATGCTCCACGCGCAGCTCGGAGCCGTCGATGCTGAGCGCGAGCCTGCCTTCCAGAAGCTCCAGCAGCTCCTCTCCCACGAGCGCACGACGCCAACCGCGCAGAAGATCGACGCCCTCGCGGTACCCGCGCGCGACGCGCGCCAGGTCGTCATGGCTGGCCAGCGTGGGGAACGCCACGCCGTTCTGCTTCGCGCGCAGCCGCACGAGCGCGCACATGAGATCCAGCTCCGCGTCGACGTTCGGCTCGTTCTTGCCGCAGCGATCAGGCTCTGGCCAGGTGTCGGGAGACGCGTCCAACGCGGACGCGATCAGCGACACCACGGTGCGCGCGTCCTTCGTGGAGAGGCGGTCGGACAGCCCGCGCACCATGAACAGGTCGTCGATGGAACGGGGCTCGCGCTTGCAGGCCTCCACGATCTGCTCGTCGGTGACCACCCACTTGCGGGGCACGTCGCGTCGCTGCGCTTCAAGCTCGCGCCAGGCCGCTACCTCGCGCGCGGCCGACAGCTGACGGCGCGACAGCTGGGACACGCGCTTGAGCCGCTTGTAGCGCTCGCGCTCGTTGGCGGCGTAGCGCGCCGGATCCGCCAAATCCTCGAAGTCGCGATCGAGCCATGACAGTCGCCCCAGCTCCACGAGCTGCGCCCGCATGCGCTCGTACATGCGCGGCAGATACACCACGTCGTCGGCCGCGTACTCCAACTGCGAATCGGACAGCGGACGACGCGACCAATCGGTGAACGAGTCGATTTTCTTCAACGTCACGCCGCACTCGGCATGCACGAGCGCCGCGTAGCCGATCTGCTGCGTATGGCCCAGGAGCGCGGCGGCCACCTGCGTGTCGAACAGGGGATGCGGCAGCACGCCCACCTCTCGCAGCAGGATCTCCAGATCCTGGTTGCCTGCATGGAACAGCTTCATGACGTTCTCGTTGCGCAGCACGGGCGCGAGCACCTTCAGATCGTCGACGACGAACGGATCGACGATGGCCGTCTCATCGTCGGTCGCGAGCTGGATCAGGCATAGCTTCGCATAGTAGGTCTTCTCGCGCAGAAACTCCGTATCGATGGCCAGCACGCTGGAATGCATGGCGCGCTCCGCGAACGCCGCGAGGTTTTCTTGGTTTGCTATGTACACCCGGTGTTCCTTACCTTGTGTTTCTCGGTTCATGTTGTACCATGCCATCATAGCAAACGATCGGAAAGGGAACCGGTGAAACTGCTCGTCATCAACAACCTCTCCTCCGGCTTCGGCGAAGGAGCCGTGTACGACTTCGTACGCTCGTTCATGCAGGACGGCGACGAGGCGTGCTTGCGCTCGACGGACGGAACCACCGGAGTGAGCACCCTTCTGGACGACGCCGCGTCGTTCGACGCCGTCATCGCAAGCGGCGGTGACGGCACCGTGGCCACGGTCAGCTACATGCTCGCCGACTCGGGCATCCCCGTCCTGCCCTTCCCAGCCGGCACCGCGAACCTGCTTGCGCTCAACTTGGCCTCCCCCATGGAGCCCCACGCGCTGGCGAAGATGGTGCGCGAGGGCCGCACGCTCGACTTCGACCTCGGCGAGATCGAAGTCGAAGACCGCAAGTTCGGCTTCGGCATCATGGCGGGTGCGGGCTACGACGCGGCCATCATGCACGGCGCCGAAGCGGGCAAGCGCCTGTTCGGTCCCATGGCCTACCTATCGGCGGCCATCGCGAACCCCATGCCGCAGAAATCGCATTTCATCCTCGACCTCGATGGCGAGCGCCTGGAGAGCGACGGACTTGGCATCTTGCTCGTGAATTTCTCGAAGATCCAGTTCGACATCACGGTAACGCACGACAACGAGCCGCGAGACGGCGAGTTCAACGTGGTGGTGCTCAAGGCGAAAACCGCCTTCGAGCTGATTCCGGCGGTGCTGGCCGGCCTCCTCGACCGCGGCGGCGACTTTCCCGACCGCACGGGCGCGCTGGAAATCCACCGGGCACGCACGGTGCGCGTGGAAGCCGACCCGCCCATGGAGGTGCAGTACGACGGCGAGGCGACGCGCCTCATGACCCCGTTCTCGGCGCGCATCCTGCCGCGCGCGGCGCGCTTCTTCGTGAGCGAGGAAGGCTACGACCTGTTCGCCGTCGAATAGGGAACTGTCCGACGAGGATCGCCTTCGTCCGACATCGACGAACAGGCATCAAACCGAACGGAAAGGGGCCTGCAGGCCCCTTTCCGACAAGCGCTACTTCCCTTCCGGGACCTCGTAGGACGGATCTTCCGATGCGGGGACGTCTTCCACCTGCGCGCCGATCTCGAGCGGTTGGCCGAACGCAGCGTTCGCCGTGTCGGAAGTCGCCATCAGCTCCTTGAACGACGCGGCGTCCTCTCCCGCCATGGGCATCATGACGTATACGTTGTTTCCGATGATGACCGGCGTGATGCGCTCGGGACGAGCGTCCGAAACGCCGGACGCGTCCGCATCTTGCGGCCGGGCGTCCTCGCGCTTCATCTGCTCCATCATCTCGGCGCGCACGCTGTCGATCTGCGCGGCAGTCTCGTTCTTCCAACGATCCTTGCGCCACGCGAGGAAGTTGGCGTTGTAGCGCATCTGGATGAGCTCGAGCACGATGCAGAACACCATGGCGAAGTACACGATCAGCTTCTCGAGCGGCATATGCAGAAGCTCGATGCCGGTATGGAAGCCCGCGCTGTCGATGACCAGCAGGCCGCCGATGGCCACGATGAACGTGAGCGCGAGCATCTTCATCTCGGGGTGGCCGTTGATGAAGTTCGAGATGGGGTCGATGAAGATCATCATGAGGAACACGGCCAGCATGACGGCGATGATCATGATGATGAGGTGGTCGGCCATGCCCACGGCCGTGATGACCGAGTCGATGGAAAAGACGAGATCCATGACCATGATGGTGCCCACGGCCTGCGGCAGCGCGATACGGTGCAGCGCCTTGTGCTCCTCGCAGTGCTCGGCTTTGAGCTCGGTCAGCTTGAGCGTGTCGCGCAGCTCGGCGATACCCTTGTATATAAGGTAGCCGCCGCCGACGAGCAGCACGAGGTCGCGCACCGAGAATCCGTGCGCGTAAGGCCCGAGGTCGATGGTGAACAGCGGCGTGGTCATATGCACGAGGAACGACGCGAAACATAGGAAGATGATTCGCATGACCAGGGCGCCGGCCAGGCCGAGCTTACGGCCTATGTGCTGCTTGTCCTCGGGCAGGCGGTTCGTCGTGATCGATATGAACACCAGGTTGTCCACGCCGAGCACGATTTCCAGGAAGATGAGGCTGACCAGGCTGATCCATGCCTCGGGTGACGCGAAGATTGATAGGTCCACGGGTTGCAAGCTCCTTCTTCGAGTTCCTCGTCTGTTCCGCGCGGGGGACGTCCATAAAAAAAAGACTCATGGCGCGGCCGCATGAGAGCGGACCGCGCCATGAGTCTCGTTATTTAAGACACGCCAGGCCTTTCGGCCATGATGTTGATCGTGCCGCTTGCGCTTTCGAAACGCAAGCCAACTACTCCCCCACGGGCATCTGGTATCCTACCACGACGCAGGAACTCCATAATGACCGAAACCGTAATTCAACACAACGCGTACATATCGCGTTGTCGCAGGCGCTTGCACGCGGGGCGCGGCGGGCAATGCTATAATGCGCAGAGCGCAACGTGGGTTGCGCGCCGATCATGCACATCGTCGCAGGAGACGCAATGCTATTCAAATCACGCAGAAACGAATACGCGGACACGGACGGCCCCGTGCGCTATCTGGATGACAGCGGCCTTCGTCGCCCGCTCGACATGCCGAGGCCGCAAATCGCCATCATGTTCGCCTTCGTCCTGGTCGCAGCCCTTATCGGCGGCTACCTGCTGTTCAACGTCCTAGACGCGGTGAGGGGCGGCACGGCTCGCGCGCAAGCCAGCGTCGAGGAGAACCTGTCGCGCGAGGTGTCCTACGACCTGCCGACGCTCACATCCTACATCACGCTGAACGACGACGAGATCAAGCAGGCCGTCGCCGATGCAGGCCTTACCGTCATCGACAAGGGAGGCATGTCGGACGATCCGGAAGCCGCCCTCGAGCTGATCAAGCTTCCGTCCGACGTGAGCGAGCTCGACGCGGGACTGATGTACAACAAAGGCGTGTCCAAGCTTTCCGCAAGCGAGGCGGCCTTGCTGCTCAACGGTTCGTGGACGCTCGACGCCGACCGCAGCGACGGCACGTCCATGCGACTGCGCTACGCCGATTTCTCTTCGGGCAGCCTCGATGCCGCCATTGACGCCGCCATCGCCGCCGAGGGCTTCGATCCGGCCACCATCGCCGAGGACGGCATGGGCGTGGACGAAGTGGGCAACACGTTCAAGCAGGGCACGGTCGACGTTGACGGGACCGCGTACACATGGAAGGTCTCGGCTCTCCCTTTGTCCGAGATGTACGACATCTCGGGCCTGCCCGAAACCGCCGTGTACGTCGGCGTTCGCTTGAGCTCCTAGCCGCACGCTTCTATCCTCGCATTCGAGCATTCGAGCATTCGAGCATTCGAGCCCCGCATCGCTTTCGACGATGCGGGGCGCTTTGTTTCTCCACCTCAATATTATTCTTTTCTAAAAACAGTATAAAACCCTTGCCCCGCGTCGGGTTTATCCTCACGCGCCCTCGGATATACCCCGATAGGCATATGACCTGCTCGAGCGCATGATACGGAGCAAGGAAGAGGAGATTTCATGAAAGTATCGAGCGTCATAGCGGGTGCATCGGCAGCCTTGGTGGCATTCCAGGCGGCGCTCTACGCCTCCCATGGCGAAGCCGATCTGCTGCGGCCCCCCGGAGCGCATGGCGAGAAAGACTTCGCTTCGCGCTGCGTCAAGTGCGGGAAATGCATGGAGGCCTGCCCCTATATCGCTATCAAGCCGGCACGCGACGACGCAGGAGCCGCCGTGGGAACGCCGATGATCGATGCGCGCGCCCAGGCCTGCCGCCTATGCGAGGATTTTCCCTGCGTCGAGGCCTGTCCCACGAACGCGCTGCGCGACATCGAAACCCGCTCCGACGTGAAGATGGGCATCGCCGTCATCGACGAGGATCTATGCATCGCATTCCAGGGCATGCGCTGCGAAGTATGCTACCGCACCTGCCCTCTCATCGACGAAGCTATCGTCATCGACTACCGCCTGCGCGAAGGCGATGCCATCCACTCCGTGTTCGCCCCCGTCATCGACGAGGACAAGTGCGTGGGATGCGGCCTATGCGTGGAACGTTGCGTGGTCAGCGAGCCCCGCGTGGCCATCCGCATCGCAAGCGACGAGGAGCGGGCGGGCGGCATCGAGCCCTCGGCATGACGAGCTCGGCGCAGCTGCGCCGAGCTCCCCTGAACAAGCTGCCAAACCGTTGGAGGTTTAGGACATAGCAATGGGTAACGGGAGGAAAAGGAGGGATGTCATGGACATCTCAAGACGAGGATTCGTCAAGGCCACGGCAGTAGCGCTGGCGAGCGCGGCGGCGGCAGGCACCATGTCGTCGCTCGTGGGATGCGCAAGCGGCGAAGGCCAATCGACGACCGCCGCTTCGGGCGACGGACAGAAGTACACGTCGGTGTGCCGCTTCTGCGGCTGCGGTTGCGGCGTCATCTGCGAGGTCAAGGACAACAAGCTGATCAGCGTGACAGGCGACCCGGACAACGAGTCCAACAAGGGTCTCAACTGCGTCAAAGGCTACTACTTGGCGAAGATCATGTACGGCGACGACCGCCTGACCACGCCGATGATCCGCGAGGACAAGTCCACGAAGGGCACCGGCGAAGGTTTGCGCGAGGCGAGCTGGGACGAAGCTCTCGACCTCGTGTCCTCCAAGCTCAAAGAGACGTGGAAGAACGACAAGTCGCGCCTGGCCTTCTGGCTGAGCGGCCAGCAGCCCATCACCGAAGGCTACGCCTGCGCCAAGTTCATCAAAGCCGGTCTTCTCTCGAACAACGTCGACCCGAACGCGCGCCTGTGCATGGCCAGCGCCGTGGTGGCGTTCATGAACGTGTTCCAAACCGACGAGCCCGCCGGATCATACAGCGACCTCGACGAAGCCGACGTGTTCGTCACCTGGGGCGCCAACATGGCCGAAGCGCACCCCATGCTATACTCGCGCCTGACGGCCCGCAAGCTCTCGGGCGAGGGCGTGAAGCACTACGACCTCGGCACCATCAGAACGCGCACGAGCGCGAGCGCCGACAAGACGATGATCTTCCATCCGAACACCGACCTCGCCATCGCGAACTGTATCGCGAACTACCTCGTGTCGGAGAAGAAGTACGACGAGGCCTTCGTGAACGACCACCTGCAGTTCAAGCAGGGCACCGAGGACATCGGCAACTCCTTCGAGGACGGCTACGACAAGAGCGAGATCGGCTCGAAGGTGGACGCGGGGAGCCCTATCACCTTCGAGGAGTACGCCGCGCGCCTGGAACCCTACACCTTCGAGTACACCTCTCAGCTCTCCGGCGTGGCCGTCGAGGACCTCAAGGAGCTGGCCGAGGTGTTCGCGGACCCGAACAAGAAGGTCATGTCGCTGTGGACCATGGGCGTGAACCAGCACAACCGCGGCACATGGATGAACCATTGCATTTACAACGTCCACCTGCTGTCCGGCAAGATCGCCCAGCCCGGCTGCGGCCCCTTCTCGCTGACCGGGCAGCCCACCGCCTGCGGCACCGCCCGCGAAGTGGGCACGTTCAGCCACCGCCTGCCGGCCGACCTCTTGGTGGCAAACGAGCAGCACCGCCGCTACACCGAGGCTATCTGGGATCTCCCGCAAGGCTACCTCGACGAGATCAAGGCTCCCGGCATGCACACGGTGAAGATGTTCCGCGAGCTTTCCAAGGGCAACATCGACTTCATGTGGTCCGCCCATAACAATTGGGCGCAGTCCATGCCGAACCTCACCCGTTTCCTTGGCGAAGGCGCTGACAACAAGGGCATCTTCGACACGTTCATCGTGGTCAACGAGGTGTATCCCACCCTGTCCACGCAGTACGCCGACGTCGTGCTCCCCGTGGCGCTGTGGGTGGAGCGAGAGGGCCAGTTCGGCAACGCCGAGCGCCGCACCGCCGTCTTCGAGAAGGCCGTGGACGCTCCGGGCGAGGCCAAGTGGGACCTCTGGACGTTCATGGAAGTAGCGCATCGCGTGCTCGACGGCGAGAAGATCGGCAGCGAGGATGCCTTCGACCACCTGTTCGGCTTCATCTACGACAAGAACGCCCGCGATTTCAAGAACGACGACCGCGAGACGAACCGCCTGCTGTGGGAGGAGTACCGCATCTTCTCGAACCCCGAGATGAACGACAAGGCCAAGGCTATCAACGACGATACCGACGGCACGTTCGGCGCCAAGCTCAAAATGGAGGCAAAGCAGCTGGCCCCCTACGAGGAGTACCTTGCCAACCACGGCATGACGTGGCCGGTGCGCAACGTGAACGGCACCTGGAAGTCCACGAAGTGGCGCTTCGCCGAGGGCTCGCAGGACGAGGGCTTCGACGAGGTCGGCGTGAAGCAGTACGGCAAGCCCGGACAGGCCGGCGGCGTGAGCTTCTACAAGTCCGCCAACCTGAAGCCGTCCGTGGTGTTCCGCCCCTACGAACCGCCCGCGCAGACCCCCAGCGACGAGTACCCGTTCTACTTCGTCACGGGTCGCTTGCTGGAGCACTGGCACACCGGCACGATGACCCGTCGCGTGCCCGAGCTCGACCGCGCGCTGCCCGAGGCGCTGCTGAACATGAACCCGGACGATTGCAAGAAGCTGGGCATCCAGGACGGAGACATGGTGAAGGTGAAGTCGACGTACGGCGAGTTCGACATCAAGGTGTCCACGGCGGGCCGCACCGAGCCCCCGGCCGGCGTGACGTTCGCTCCGTTCTTCGCCGAGGAGACCCTGGTGAACCTGGCGGTGCAGGACGTGTACTGCCCGCTGTCCAAGGAACCCGACTACAAGAAGACCTGCGTATCCATTACGAAGCTCTAAGGGGAAGACGATGAAGAAGCACATGATAACCGCCGCCCTCGTGGCCGTGATGGCGCTGGGCTTGGGCACGGTTGCAGGCTGCAGCCAGGAAGCCCCCAGGGAAGACGTGAACGCGAACGTGCCCGCCGGCGCCCCGCCTTTGATGCCGACGAGCCACGACGGGCGCTTCGAAAACCTCGGCGCGGCGGGCTGCTACGGCTGCCACGGCGCGAACGACCAGGCCAACCCCATGCTGGCCGACGCAACCGCCCTGCCCGCCGACCACTACGCGGGCGGTGACGCGGGTTCCCTGGAAATGGACCCGACGCACGAGCAGTGCATCACCTGCCACGCGCAGGCGTAAGAGATACGTGCCTACCCGGCGGACGGAGCGTCGCGCGTCCGCCCTCCCTCCTCGCCCCGCCCCCTCCTTCCAAGGGGGCGGGCCCTCGGAGGATAAGAAGAACGAACGTGAGGAACCCATCATGGTTATTTCGAGTTTGGTCGTGGAAACGATGCCCGATCGCACCGATGACGTGGCCCGGGAGCTGGCGCTGCGCGAAGGCGTCGAGGTGCACGAGACGAACGGGCACAAGATCGTCGTCACCATCGAAGCCGACACCGTGGACGACTCGCACGACATCGCGAGCGGCTTCATCGGCATCGAAGGCGTGACCGGCATCAACCTCGTGTACGCTAACTTCGAGGACGATCCCACGCTGGCCGAGGCCGGTACGCGATGAGCGAAGCTTCGGACACGCGGCGCGCGTTTCGCTGGTCCTGGCTGCGCCATGCCGTGCAGGCGGCGGCTCTCGTGCTGTTCGCCGCCCCGGTGCTTGCGGCCGGATGGAGCCTGTTCGGAACGTCCGTCGGCGGCGACGACGCCGCGGCGACCCCCGCTCAGCTTCCCTTCTTCGGCAGCCTGTCCTCCTCGTCCATCGGAGGCCTCGACATCCTCGACCCCTTCGGCGCTCTGCAGGTCATCGCCGCCTCCAAAACGTTCGAGCTCGATTGGCTGCTGGCCGCGCTGCCGGTGCTCATCGTGTACGGGCTGATCCGAGGCCGGGCGTTCTGCGGATGGGTGTGCCCGGTGAACCTGCTCCTCGAGGTCGTGGACTTCGCTCGCCGCAAGCTGCGCATCGACGTGCGCGAGATGCCGGTGCCGCGCCATGCGAAGCTGTGGATCGCCCTTGCCGTGCTGGGCCTGTCAGCGTTGACCGGCGTGCCGGTGTTCGAGGCGTTCTCGCCCATAAGCGCCGTCAACAAGGGCATCCTCTTCGGTGCCGTGACAGGCGTTTGGGTGCTGCTGGCCATCGTGCTGACGGAACTGTTCTGGGGCCATCGCGTGTGGTGCCGCTCGCTGTGCCCGCTGGGCGGCTTCTACGAGGCGCTTGGCCGATTCGGCCAGGTAAACGTGAAGATCGATCCCGCAGCCTGCATTCACTGCGACGCGTGCAAGCATGCATGCCTGTCCGATCCCGCGATCCTCGAGCCAGCGCTCGACGGATGCGACGCGATCGTGCGGGCCGGCGACTGCATGGCCTGCGGTTCGTGCATCGACGCCTGCCCCACGCGCGCCCTGTCGTTCACCCTGGGACGCGCCTCCAAGCCGGCCGCCCCGAACGGCGAGGAATGACCCGGTGCGGCCTCTGGTGCATCGCGCGGCTTCGCGATGCACCAGAGGCCGCACCTTTCGCGCGCGCCGCCTTCCCCTTTACACGTTCAGCAGCTTGTGCCTGAGGGCGTAGTCCACCAAATCGGCGCGGGTCTTCAGGCCCAGCTTCTGGTATATCTTCGAACGGTGGGCCTCCACCGTCTTGACCGAGAGGAATATCTGCTCGGATATCTCCTTGTTCGTGAAGCCCTTGGCCAGAAGCTGGAGGATCTCCAGCTCGCGGTTCGAGAGCTGCTGGTAGGAGCGATCCTCTTCCTCTCCTCCGGCCACAAGCTGCTTGGTGAGCATGGCCGTCATCTTCGGATGGATGTAGCTGCCGCCCTCGGCCACCGCATGAACGGCGGCGATCAGCTCTTCCGACGTCGAGTTCTTCAGCACGTAGCCCGCCGCTCCCCCGCGCAGCGTGTAGAAGAGGTACTCCGGTTCGGCGAACATCGTGAGGATGACCACCTTCGTGCCGGGGAAGTCCTTCGCGATCTTCTCGCAGGCCACCAGCCCGCTCTGCCCCGGGGGCATGGAGATGTCCATGAGCAGGATGTCCGGTTTCTCGCGCGCCACGATGGCGTAAGCCTGCGCGCCGTCGGCTGCCTCGGCCACCACCCGCACGTCGGGGTCCTGCTCGAGTATCATCCTGAAACCCACGCGTACCACTTCGTGGTCGTCCGCCAGCATTACTCTGATCATGCGCCCGCCTCCTTGCCTTCCGCCACGTGCATCGGCGCAACCAGCGTCATCTTCGTGCCATGCTCGTCGGATTCCATCGCGAGCCGGGCGCCGATGACGCTCGCGCGCTCCTGCATGCCTACGAGACCGCAGCCGCTCCCCTTGATCTCCGGCTGCTCGGTGTCGAAGCCGCATCCGTGGTCGATCACGCTCACATGCAGCCATCCGGCCGAATCCTCGAGCCGGACGATCACCTTCTCGGAACCCGAGTACTTGCAGGCGTTCAGGATGGCCTCCTGGCAGATGCGGTACGCCTGCGTCTCGAGAGCCTGATCGAAGCGATCGCACGACAGGCTGCCCTCGAACACGATCTCGTTGCCGTACGTGCGCTCGAACACGGCAGCCTGCGAGCGCAGAGCCGCAACGAAACCAAGATGGTCGAGAGCCGAAGGTCGCAGCTGCACCGACAGGTTGTGCAGCTCGTCAAGCACGTTGGCAAGATCGTTGTTCGCTTCCGCCAGCAGCTCGTAGCCCTCTTCGTCAACATGCGCGACAAGGCGCTTGAACACGAACGACAGCGTCAGCAGCTCCTGCGCTATGCCGTCGTGCAGCTCGCGCGAGATGCGCTTGCGCTCGTCCTCCTGAGCGGCGATGACGCGCGCAAGCTCCGAGCGGATGAAGATAGGGTTCTTCTGATCGTCGGCGCGTTTCTCCACCGCGATTCTTTCGAAATCCATGAAGTCGTCGGAAACGACGTCCAAATCGCACAAGGTGCCGTCCAGATCGTCGATGACCTGGCGGTACGCCGCTTCGTGCCGATCGCTCACCGTGCGGAACGCGCACAGCAGCACGGCGACCACGCGCCCGTCGCGCGTGAGCGGCAACGCGCAGAAGCTATGCAGATCCTCGGCGAACACGATAGGGTACGACGAGTACTCGCGCGGGTCGATCTCCTCGTCGATGTTCGTGAACATCATGGGCTTGCCCGCCTTGATGGTGATGCCGCCGATGCCGTGCCCCGGTGCCAGCACGATGCGGCGATGGCGCTCGCCGGTAGCGCCTGCGCTGTATATCCACTTGAGCGGCGCGCCGATGAACGCCGTCAACCCGATAGACACGAAATCGAACCCGTACCGATCTTTGATGTCGTTCACCGCACGCGCGTACTTCTCGCACGCGCCCGCCAGCTCTCGCTCGCTGAAATTGGACGCTCCCACCGCGTCTCCCCCGTTCCCGTTGCCGATCCGCTCGTTCGCTCGTCGACGGTCTATTATCCCCTACTTCGCTCGTATTTGCACGGGGCGGCTTGCCGAACGCCTCGACGACGCGCGTAATCCGCCATGCGGCACGCTCCCGCGGCCCCTGCTTCCCTGATCAGACGCTCGTTCTCGTCGGTGATGCCGCCGAGCGCGAACACGGGCGCATGCGCGCGATCCAGCACAGCGCGCAGGAAGGGCAACCCTCGCGCCGTGGACGCCGGCTTGCACGAAGGCGCGAACACGGGGCTCGCGACGAGAACGTCGGCTCCCAGAACCTCGGCCTCGGCCACCTCGTCGGCCTCGTGGACGTTCGTGCCCACCCACGCGAACCCGTCGGGACGGCCCTGCGCGCGCAACAGCGGCAGCGGCAGGTGCACGGCGGCGCAACCGAGGCGGCGCGCCGCCTCCACGTGCGCGTGCGCGACGAAGGCGATGCCACAGCGCGCGCAGACGGCGGCCATCTCCGCTGCGAGGAGCTCGTAGGCGGCATCGTCGAGGTCCTTCTCGCGCAGGATGACCGCGTCGATGGCGCCCGACTCCGCGAGGAACGCCGTCTGCTGCGGCAACGGAAGAGCGCAGCGGAGGCGGTCGGTGACGAACACGCGCCGAAACGTCGGGTCCGCCGCCGAGGGCTCACAGGCGAACATAGTCGTTCATCACCGGCTCGAGGCCGACGCCGCGCAGCGCGGCGCGCACCTGCGCCACGTCGCGGCCGTCGGCGATCTCGAACTGGTCGTCGCCCGCAGTCGATCCGTCCGCATGCTCGCCGACGCCCGTGGACACGCCGGCGGATATCTTCGTGGCGGCGATGCCCATGACCTGGTCGCGGAAGCCCGCGCGCTCGCGCGACGAGATGGTGATGCCCGCCTGCGGCAGCAGCAGCCGGTAGGCGCACATCACCTGCAGCAGCTGGCGCTCGCCCACGCCGCGCGGCCCCAGCGACCCGTTCCCGGCGATGGGGCGCAGGCGGGGGCACGACAGCGACAGCTCGGCGTGCGGGTAGGCGCGCTGCACAAGCCATGCGTGCAGTCCGCACGCGAACGCGTCGCGCCGGAAGTCGCCGAGGCCCAAGAGGGCGCCGAACGCCGCGCCCCGCATGCCGCCTCTCATCGCGCGCTCCTGGGCGTTCGCACGGTACGGGAACACCCGCTTGCGCCCCGCCAGGTGCAGCTTGCCGTAAAGCGCGGGGTCGTACGTCTCCTGGAACACCGTGACGTAATCGACGCCGCATTCGTGCAGGTAGGCGTATTCGTCCTCGTTCATGGGGTACACCTCCACGCCCACCATGCGGAAGCGCTCGGCGGCAAGCTTGCACGCCTCGCCGATGTAGAAGGGGTCGGTGCGCGCGCGGTCTTCGCCCGTGAGCAGCAGGATCTCCTCGAGCCCCGTCGCCGCGATGGCGTCGAGCTCGGCGACGATGCCCGCGCGGTCGAGACGGGCGCGGCAGATGTCGTTGTCGCGGTTGAAGCCGCAGTACACGCAGTGGTTGTCGCAGTAGTTCGCCAGGTACAGCGGCGTGAA
>OLRL01000119.1_pt1 | contig 72115 bp, 68 predicted proteins | sample 1643201 | NCBI WGS metagenome assembly OLRL01 (sample SAMEA3136649, study PRJEB25190) | human gut metagenome | biome: human gut; feature: human-associated habitat; material: faeces | place: Austria | collected 2013
GTTTTTCAGAATTATAATCTGCTTCCTGTTCTTAATGTGTATGAGAACATTGTGTGAGCTTTCTATCGCACTTTCGTATTACGACACTACTGAATGGGATAAACACTATAAAGAAATACATCCAAAGTGGCGAACATCAGGGCATATCTTTTGACTACCCTCCAGATTTCCTACGGCAAAGTTTGGCTGATTGTCAGCACCTCCGTTCTTGACTTCATTATATAGAAGAATGGGTAGGGTACTCAAATGTGTAATAGGGGTAAAAAATAAGCGTACCACTATTTCTAATGATACGCTTATCTGCCCTTATACAAATGAATGTCGCCTACATTTTTGTGGCAAGGTGGACACTACATAGATAAATATATTTTAAAAAACCTTTATTTTTCGTTTGTGTTCCCACACCCGATATCTATTACCACCGAAACATCAAAATAGTTTTTTAGGTGTTTATTGCGTGAATTTTTGCCCTCTGAAGTAAAGGTAAAATGTTTCGCAAAGTGCCTAAAATAAAGGATTTCTACGAGTTTTTCTTTTGTATCAACACAATAGTCTCCACATGCACGGTCATCGGGAACTGATCCACCGCCCGCCATTTCTCCAGCCGGTATCCACCCTCTCCGCAGAGGAACTTCAGATCCCGCGCCAACGTTGCGGAATCACAGCTCACATACACGATCCGCTCCGGTTCCATCTCAACCATCGTCCGAAGAAGCGATTCTTCACAGCCTTTCCGTGGTGGATCTACCACGATCACATCCGCATGGGCATGTTCTCCCGGATGTTCTTTCGCATAATTTTCATAATATTTTGGCAGGACTTCCTCAGCTTTTCCGACATAAAAACGTGCATTCTCAATTCCGTTGATCTCTGCATTCCGGCGCGCATCCTCGATCGCCTGCGGTACAATTTCTACACCCTGTACTTCCCGCGCCTGCTGTGCAAGAAAGAGGGAGATCGTCCCGATTCCACAGTACAGATCCCATACGGTCTCATGTCCGGACAACTGTGCATATTCCAATGCCAACCCGTAAAGTTTCTCTGTCTGTGCCGGATTCACCTGATAAAAAGAAAGCGGCGAGATCTGGTATCTGACATCTCCGATATAATCCGTGATATATCCCTGTCCCCATAGCGTCTCATAGGTCTCTCCCATAATGACATTGGTCCTGTTCCGGTTTGGACTGATCGTAATACTTGTCATCCCTTTGATCGCCGAAAGTTTTTCCACAAGCACTTCCGCATGCGGGATCTTCTTTCCATTGATCACATAACAGACCATGATCTCCCCGGTTTTAAAACCGTAGCGGATCAGGGCATGCCGGATCAGACCCTCGCCGGTAGTTTCATTATAAGAAGCGATCTTGTACCGCTTCATAAATTCCAACGTCAACTCCAGAATTTCTTTGTTCACGGAAATTCCCAGAGCGCAATCGGTATTTTCAATAATATCATGTGTTCTGCCTGCATAGAAACCGGTGACAGGATTTCCCGCTTTATCTGTTCCGAACGGAAACTGTGCTTTATTTCGATAATAAAACGGCTCGTCCATTCCGACGATCGGATCCATCGTTTTCTCCGTCACTTCCGGTGAAAATCCGCCGATCCGTTCCAGATTGCCTTTCACTTTCGCCTGTTTAAATGCAAGCTGGCGCTCATAGGACATTTCCTGTATCTGACATCCGCCGCATCGCCTTGCATGCGGACATACCGGTTCCACACGGTCTTTGGATGGTGTGATCACACGCATCAGCCGTGCATAACCGTAGTTTTTCTTTGCCTTTGTGACTTTCACTTCCGCCACATCACCGATCACGGCGTCCTTAATAAATAGGGTATAGCCATCAACTCTGCCTATACCCTCTCCATTTACTCCGATATCTTCAATTGTTACGATCGCTGTTTCATTTTTCTGCATTCTTCTGCTCCCACTGCATTACGCATTTGTACTCTGCATCGCACATATACACTCCGCATTACGCACCCTATGTATTTCTTCTATATAGTTCTTCTATGTATTCCCTCTTGTACACCGACGCGATATATTTCTCATGTGCTTTATCAATAGTTTATACTTCGCTGGTCCGTCTCAGATTCGACTCAAAAAGCCGGTTGTATCCAAGCCAGTCCGTTCCTTTTTTATCCTTGAAAATCTCTTTCAATGTCTGCATTTTTGCGTCTGCATTATCTGCGAGGTTCAGCGCCATTGCCTCTGCAAGCGCCGGCTTCTTCGGCGAACCGAACTCCAATTCTCCGTGATGCGCGATGATGCAGTGTTTCCACTCATTTGCGAGCACCTCCGGGAAATCCGGGATCGTACGGATCGCATCGCTCAGCATCTCCACACCGATCACAATATGTCCGATCAACTGACCCTCATCCGTATAGTCATTGTCGGGAAAACTTGACAACTCCTTTGTCTTTCCGATGTCGTGGCAGACTGCCGAGGCGATCAGAAGATCTTTGTTGATGATGTCGTATGTCCCCGCAAAATATTCACACAAATGTACCACGCTCAACGTATGTTCCAAAAGTCCGCCCGCAAATCCGTGATGTACAGTTTTGGCCGCCGAATGTCCTTTGAATTTCTTGATAAACGCTTCATCATTCACAAAATAATATTCCACTGCGCGGCGGAGGTACTCATTGGAAATCCCTCTGATATAAGTAAGAAGCTCTTCATACATCGTATCCACGCTCTTCTCGGAAGTCGGCATATAATCTGCCGGATTATAATCTCCCTCCGAAGCGATCCGAAGCTGTTTGATGTTCAACTGCAGATTGTTATTGTAAGTGATCACATCTCCGACCACCTCGATAAAGTCTTTCTCGTCGTAATCTGCGATCCCCTGTGAATTCGGATCCCAGATCTTTCCGTCCAAAGTTCCTGTTTTATCCTGAAGAAGCAGGTTATCATACGGTTTTCCGTTGCGTGTCTCCGCAGAACGTTTCCCCTTGCACAGATAAATGCTTCTGATTGTTTCACCCTCGTGTAAATCTTTGATATATTTCATATGCTGTTAAGTCCTCTTTCTGTTTCTGTTTTCATAAACAATCTCTTGCCGTCCCACCGTTTTTCACTCCCAGCTTCCCACCATCAGGGTAAACTGGATGTCCACATATCCGGCTGCGCCTCTTCGCTGTCCTGTGATCCCGATCTCTTTTCCCGGTTGACATTCCAGCATCGCTTTTTCATATGCCGCAAATCCGGAAATCGGTTTTCCATCCACTTCCCGGATCACATCGCCATTCTGAATCCCTGCTGCCATCGCCGGCGAATCCGCATCCACCGCCGTGATATACAATCCCTCCGGAAGCCCCTGCTCCTGCGCCGCAGCCGCGGTCACAGTCACGCCATAAATTCCCGCATAAGGTACTTTTTCCCCGTTCAAAAGCAGTTCCATCGTCGATTTCATATCCGAGATCGCAAGCGCATTCGCCGTCGCCGAGATTCCACCCTCTTCGGTTTCCGGACCGATCCCCTGACGTACGATTCCGATGACCGCTCCGTCCTGATTCAAAAGGATACCGCTGCCATCCACTTCCAATGGAATGTCCGTGGAGATCACCCTGCAGTCTCCATCGGAAAATGTGGTCGACAATGCCGTAGAACTGACCACGCCATATCCGAGTCCGTTGTCGTAACCAAACAGATTGCCAAGCGCGATCACGGGATCTCCTTTGCCAATGATATTAGAATTACCGAGATCTGCTACCTGGATCTTTCCCCACGTCTCCTCCAGAACGATACTTCTCACGATAGAAAATACCGCCAGCTTCCGGTTTTGATCCTGCACTTTGAGCGCCGCCGCACAGCGGCTTCCGTCCGCCAGTACGATTTCCCATGTATCCGCATCCTTACAGACAGAATTATCCGCAAGGATCAAAAGTTCCTGTCCGTTGTCCGCGGCGATGATCCCTGTCACTCCCGGATCGGAACTGCCCGTTCCCATCCAGTCATCCGATCCGTCCGCGCTGCCAGCATGAACCGACACCACACCTTTTCCTGCCTTCTCCGCCGTCGCAGACAGGCTTTCCATCATTGCCTGATAACTTGCGACGTCCAGAGCAGGCGCCTTAGCATCTTCCTGCGCCGCCTGTTCGTCTGCTTCCGCCGCGGCGCCGTCCTCTGCATCCTCGGGGATCGTAACTTTCTGCGGATCTTCCCGAAAAGTCTCTTCCGCCCACGGTTTGAGCGCAAAAAAACTACAACAGGCAAACATTCCAATGATGACGCCATAAATCGCCATCCGCAGCAACTGCATGAAAATCTTTTCCCTGCTGACAGGTTTCGGTTTGATCGTCTCTTTTAAAAAAGAAAAGGAATCTCCGGAACTGGAGTTTTCGTCCTGTTTCGGATCCGGGTTCTGATCGTACAGCATAGCCAAATTCTCCTTCTGTTCTAGTATAACCGATTCCATTTCATTGTTCAATATTTATCCTCTTTTCATTATAGTGTAAATGCGTTAAAATGGTTACAGTCCATACAATAGGAACAGGAACTTATACCGCCGTTTCCGGGCGGAAGAACGGAGATTTTTATGAACCAAAAGACATTATTAAAATTAGAATATAATAAGATCATCACACTTTTAGAAGAACAGGCGGCTTCATTCCGCGGACGGCAGCTTTGCCGCAAATTAAAACCGATGACGGATCTGGAACGGATCGACATCTTTCAGGAACAGACTGCAGCCGCATTTACAAGGATCGTTAAAAAGGGACGTCTCTCTTTCGGCGACGCATTTCCGGTTGAGGAATCTATGAAACGGCTGGAAGTAGGCGCTTCACTCGGAAGCGGAGAACTTCTTCGTATCTGCAAAGTCCTGCAGAATGCCGGACGCGCCAAAGCATACGGACGGCACGACACTCAGGATGAACTTGCGGACTGTCTCGACGCATATTTTGATCAGCTCGAACCGCTGACTCTGCTCAGCAATGAGATCGAACGTTGTATCATCGCAGAAGACGAGATCAGCGACGATGCAAGCCCTGCACTCAAACATATCCGCCGGAGCATAGCCGGGATCAACGACAAAATCCACGCAACGCTGAACAGTCTGGTCAACGGAGCCCTCCGCAGCTATCTGCAGGATCCGATCATCACGATGCGCGGCGACCGCTACTGTGTTCCGGTCAAAGCCGAATACAGAAGTCAGGTAAACGGCATGATCCACGACCAGTCGTCCACCGGTTCCACTTTATTTATCGAGCCGATGGCAGTCGTCAAACTGAACAACGATCTCAAAGAGCTCTACGCAAAAGAACAGGAAGAGATCCAGGTGATCCTTGCGCGTCTGAGCGAGGACACTGCCGAATATATTGAAGAGATCCGCACCGATTACCGTGTGCTGACCGATCTCGATTTCATTTTCGCGAGAGGACAGTTGGCGCTTTCCATGAATGCCAGCCGTCCAATCTTGAACAACGAGGGACGGATCCACATCCGGGACGGGAGACATCCGCTTCTGGACGCTCGCAAAGTTGTTCCGATCACGGTCACATTGGGAGAAGATTTTTCTCTTCTGATCGTAACCGGACCGAATACCGGCGGTAAAACCGTCTCCTTAAAAACCGTAGGTCTGTTCACCTTAATGGGGCAGGCAGGGCTGCATATCCCGGCGGCTGACCGTTCGGAACTTGCCGTATTCCATCAGGTCTATGCGGACATCGGCGACGAGCAGAGTATCGAACAAAGTTTGAGTACCTTTTCCTCCCATATGACCAACATCGTCTCATTTTTAAAAGATGTCGACGAGCAGTCGCTCGTTCTTTTTGACGAGCTGGGAGCCGGTACCGATCCGACCGAAGGAGCGGCGCTTGCCATTGCGATCCTGTCGCATCTGCATAACCGCGGGATCCGCACAATGGCGACAACCCATTACAGTGAACTGAAAGTATTTGCGCTGTCCACCGAGGGAGTGGAAAATGCCTGCTGTGAATTTGACGTGGAGAGCCTGAAACCGACGTACCGGCTTTTGATCGGTATCCCCGGAAAGAGCAACGCATTTTCCATTTCCGGCAAACTGGGGCTTCCGGATTATATTATCGAAGATGCCAAAAACCGGCTGACTGAGCAGGACGTCTCCTTTGAGGACCTGCTGACCGACCTCGAGAACAGCAAACGTATCATCGAAAAGGAACGGGATGAGATCCAGACATACAAACGGGAAGTAGAACGCCTGAAAACACAGACCCGCCAAAAACAGGAAAAACTGGACGAACAGCGGGATCGTATTTTGCGGGAAGCCAATGAAAAAGCCAACGCCATTTTGCGGGAAGCCAAAGAAATGGCAGATGAGACAATGAAAAACTTCCGCAAATTCGGCAAAGAGGGGATTTCCGCCGCCGAAATGGAACGGGAACGCGAACGTCTCCGTAAGAAGATCAAAGATACCGCAGGAAAATCCGCGCTCAAACCGCAGAAACCGAAAAAAACCTACAAACCATCCGATTTTAAACTCGGTGAATCCGTCAAAGTCCTCAGCATGAACCTGACCGGAACGATCAGTTCACTTCCGGATTCCCGCGGAAATGTCACCGTGCAGATGGGGATTCTCCGTTCACAGGTCAACATTTCCGATCTGGAGATCATCGAAGAAGCCAATCCATACGCGCCGAAAAATATGCGGCACACCGGAAGCGGCAAGATCAAGATGAGTAAATCACTCTCCGTCAGACCCGAGATCAATCTGCTTGGAAAGACTGTGGATGAAGCGGTTGCCGAACTGGACAAATATTTGGATGACGCGCTTCTCTCCCACTTAAACACGGTCCGTGTTGTCCACGGAAAGGGAACAGGAGCGCTGCGCAAAGGGATCCACGAATATCTGCGCCGTCAGAAGCATGTGAAATCCTATCATCTGGCAGAATTCGGCGAGGGTGACGCCGGCGTGACGATCGTGGAACTCGGTTAAGCCGCATAACATAGCCGGGAAATATATCCAGGAACACCTACACCACAGAACGGACAGAATATAAAGGAGATCATCTTATGAATAAACAAAAAATTCTTATCGTCGATGACGACGAGAATATCGCGGAACTCATTTCGCTGTACCTGACCAAAGAATGTTTCGATACAAAAATGGTCTACAACGGCGAAGACGCTCTGCGCGCATTTGATACCTATCAGCCGAACCTGATCCTTTTGGATCTGATGCTTCCGGGCATCGACGGCTATCAGGTATGCCGCGAAGTGCGCGCCAAATCTTCCACGCCGATCATCATGTTATCCGCAAAAGGAGAAGTCTTTGACAAGGTGCTCGGTCTGGAACTGGGCGCCGACGACTATATCATGAAACCATTTGATTCCAAAGAGCTGGTTGCCCGCATCCGTGCCGTGCTGCGCCGTTATCAGCCTGCAAAACCGGAAGCCACCGCAGCCCAGAGTGCTTCCCGGGAACGGATCAAATGTGTCGAGTACGATGATTTGGAGATCAATCTGACCAACTACTCCGTCGTCTGCGACGGTCATCCCGTGGAAATGCCGCCAAAGGAACTGGAATTACTCTATTTCCTTGCATCTTCCCCCAACCAGGTCTTTACGAGAGAACAGCTTCTGGATCAGATCTGGGGATATGAATACATCGGCGACACCCGCACCGTAGACGTCCATATCAAACGTCTGCGCGAAAAGATCAAAGAACATCCGTCATGGCGGCTCAGTACCGTCTGGGGCATCGGCTACAAATTTGAAACCCGGTAACTACGCTGCCGATTTCTGCTTGTACAAATATTTATCTTTCAGGAGGAAACCAACATGAAAAGTACACTTTATCTTAAATTTGCCCTGCTCTATATCGTGTTTGGTTTCCTGAGCCTGTTTACAACCTCGATCCTCGGACAGCAGCTTCTTTTGAACCAGTTGGAGAACAATGCCTCCCAAAGTCTCTACAAGGAAGCAAACGTCATGGCAACCACTTATCTTCCCTCCTATTTTTCCAACAATATGACGTCCTGGTCGGTTCATTCCCAGCTCTCCGCCATGAAAATTTATCTGGAAGCAACGCTTTGGTTTGTGGAAGAGGACGGGACACTGATCACTTCCTCGAACCTCGGGACTGCAACCGCCCCTGCGATGATCGAAGATTTCGATCCGGCGGAGATCGGAAACAGCCAGTATATTGTCGGCCGCTATCACGGGTATTTTGACGAAGACGTCATCACGATCATGGCGCCGGTCATTCAGGGCTTTCAGACCGAGGGCTATCTCCTGATCCACAAACCAGTCTCCACACTGGAAGAAACTTGCACCCAGCTTATGACAACCGTTCACATTATCCTTGGCGCAGTTTATGTGCTGGCATTTTTGATCCTGATCGGATTTCATTTTTTTGTCTTCCTACCGCTCCGCAAAATTACCGAAGCCGCCACACAGTACGCTTCCGGAAATCTGGATTACGAAATCCCGGTTTACACGCAGGATGAAATAGGCTACCTTTCCGCTTCCCTCAACTACATGTCAGCGCAGTTGAAAGACATGGAAGACTATCAGAAAAAGATCGTCGCCAATGTTTCCCATGACTTCCGTTCGCCGCTGACTTCGATCAAAGGTTATGTGGAAGCGATGACAGACGGAACGATCCCTCCGGAACTTCATGAAAAGTATTTGAAGATCATTTTATTTGAGACCGAGCGCTTAACCGATCTGACCAAAGATCTGCTTACGTTAAATGAATTTGATACAAAAGAACTGCTGCTCGACAAGACACGCTTTGATATTCAGGAAATGATCAAAAATACGGCGGCATCTTTCGAGGGCATCTGCACTGTGAAACATGTTTCGATCGAACTGCTCCTACTTCCGCAGGATGTGTTCGTCTTCGCCGACGCGCGAAAGATCCATCAGGTTTTCTATAACCTTCTGGACAATGCGATCAAATTCAGTGAGCATGATTCTTCCGTCACTGTGGAAGTGACCCGCCGCAATGACAAGATCTTTGTATCGGTCAAAGACCACGGGATCGGGATTCCGAAAAAAGAACTCAACAAGATCTGGGAACGATTTTACAAATCCGACCTTTCCCGCGGCAAAGATAAAAAAGGCACCGGACTCGGGCTCGCGATCGTCAAAGAAGCGATCCAGGCACATGATGAACATATCAACGTCGTCAGTACCGAAGGGGTCGGGACCGAATTTATTTTCTCTCTGACACGCGTGGACTGATGAAACCGACACATCCCGGCATTGAGGACAGACATTGCCGCAGTGTATGAGAAAAAGAGCAAGGTATGCTTCTTCCTAAGAAACTTCCCTGCTCTTTTTCTATGCTTTCCTATATCCTTATCCTGTTTTCCCGCGGTTGTTATCTCTTTCCTGTCCGGACTTTATTCATACAGCATTTTCCGGATCGATTCGGACTCCATATTCTCTTTCGTCACCCACACATAACCTGTGTTGACTTCCGCTTCATTTCCTGCCTGCAGTACCGTTCTCGCCGCCGCGATCACCGACGCATAACCGATTCCAAACGGATTCTGCACGACCAGTCCGGAAATCTCGCCATTTTTCAACGCGTCAAGCTGCGCTTTTCCGGCGTCAAATCCCATCAGAAGAATCTCATCTTCCTGCTCGTTCTCTGCTTTGTCGGCTTTATCCGTATCTTCCGCCTTTTCTGCATTTTCCGTTTTCTCTGTATTCCCGGAATGATTCGCTTTCTTTTCTGCCAGCGCGGAAACTCCAAGCTGCGTAGCCATATCATTTGTTCCAAACATTCCTTTTACATTTGGATATTTTTCCAGATAATACAAGATCACATCTTCATCCGTCAGTTCCGCACTTTTCGCCGCAAGCTCTTCCGCCGATATCTGTGTCTCTGCTGTATCGGACTCTACTGTACCGGAAGCCGCATCCGTTTCCTCTGCCGGAGTGTTCTGAGCATCCGCCGTATTTTCCGTTTCCGATGTGTTAGAAGCAGCGTACTGTTCTTCCACGATCTGCTTTTTCAACTCTTCAAACTGATCCACATAGAGGATCTCCGCCACGTTCACATCCGGATATTTTTCTTCGATCTCCGCACAAAATGCTTCCGTCCGTTCTTTTGCCGTCTCTGATTTGGAATCATGCACAAGGAGAAGAATGTCTCCCGTACGCCCCATGGCATCTGCAAGCTTATAAGCGCCGGTCTTCGCCGCCTCGGCATTATCCGTCTTCACAGTACACTGAATGCCCTGATAATTATTTCCCGAATCCAGAGCGATCACGGGAATCCCGTTCTCCGTCGCCAGATCAAACTGTACACTGCAGGCGTCCACATCAATACTTGCCACGCCTACAACATCCGGATACCGGGCAAGTTCCTCATCTAAAATGTTGACCTGCTCATCAATATTTTCTTTTTTCGCCGGCGCATTGTACGTCACTTTGACCTTATCGTTTCCGGTATACCCCAACGTCTTATTAAGATCTTCCTCCGCCTGCTGCACCCCTTTTTTTACATTCTTCCAGAACGCAGACGCCTCATCTTTCCCGATAATGGAAATATATGTCCCCGGTTCCAGATTCAGACCATCGGTCTCACTATATGCGATCGGAGAAATCACATCCAGATTTGCCTGATATTCCGGCTCCTCCGTCTTATCCCCTGTAAATGTTTGCCGTTCTTCTTTTGCACAGGCTGTCGCGGCAAGAACCATAGATGCCGCCAGCATAGCCGCCGTAATACGCTTTGTTTTCATTGAAATTTTCATAAAACAAACCTCTTTCTTCTTGTACCACTTCGTTTTCAGACGCCCCTTTGGCGTTCCTTTATACACTACCATGATTCTCGTTAAAAAAAAAGAAATATTTTCTTAATTTTTCCCAAAAACAAGACGGATTATCGAAGAAAATCGCTTGTATATTTGACACTTTTGTATTAGAATGGGTTTAGCAATGAATGTTGCAATATTACATAAGGAGGATACATACTATGGCACACGTAATTAGTGATGAATGTGTAAGCTGTGGATCTTGCGAAAGCGAATGCCCGGTAGGAGCTATCTCTGAAGGCGATGGCAAATACGAAATCGACGCTGATGCTTGCGTTGATTGTGGAGCATGTGAGGCTGCCTGTCCGACAGGTGCTATCTCAGCAGAGTAATTGTATGATCCCCTTGATCTTCAAGGGATATATATCGCAAAGTGATCACAAGCAAAAATACCGTTCCGTTTTGGGACGGTATTTTTTTGTCTTGATTTGACGAACGATTATCAGGTTGCTTTTCATCCTCCTATGCTATAATGAACATATCATCAACAGCTTGATATACGAACAGCATACGATCCCTGGCTGTCGATGATACTACCAATGAACATCTTAATAGGAGGTATTACATATATGGGTGAAGTCAGATTTATGATTTCCGAAGCTGCCAAACAGGTTCATGTAGAATCTCATGTGCTTCGTTACTGGGAGGAAGAACTGAACTTAAAGATCGGGCGCACGGAAATGGGACACCGATATTATACCGAAGATGACATACAACTTTTTCTCTGTATCAGAAAACTAAAGAATGAAGGCATGTTATTGAGGGACTTAAAACCATTGATCCCGCAGCTTACCGCAACCCGAAAAAAATTGACCGACGCAGTACACGCCGAGGATACTCCGGAACATACTTCGGACACAATGGAAAATACATCGATCGCCGCAGCGGACAATACCGGGACAAGCAAGGCTCACTCCGGTGCTTTGATCCCGGCAGACGCAGAAGTCATCCCGGTCACACAGTTAGAGCAGGTACGGAGCCTGATCGGCGATGTATTGACGGAAGTTGTCACCTCGAACAATACCGTGCTGGAACAGCAGATCAGCCAAAAAGTCACCACTGATGTGATCCGGGAAATGGATTTTCTCTTCCAGGCGAAAGAACGGCAAGAAGAAGAACATTACCGCAAATTGGACAGCCTGATCCGCCAGCAGCAGACACTTAGGCGCGAAACGGCTTCCCGTGAAAATCCGCTCGGACGCTTCCGGAAAATCTTTACCTGATCTGCTTGTATGTCAGAAACAAACAGTCAAACGCGCGTAATGTCACTTATATAAGGCAGCATTACGCGCGTTCTCTTACAGTTCCTTTTTTCTGTTTTAATCCGCTTTTGCGCGTTCCTCGTTTCCGAATCTCGTGTACTGCGGCATCCATGCAAGGCGTACCGTTCCGATCGGACCGTTTCTCTGCTTGGCAATGATGATCTCCGCAATATTTTTATCTTCCGTATCCGGAATATAATAATCCTCACGGTAAATAAACATACACACGTCCGCATCCTGCTCGATGGCCCCCGACTCTCGGAGGTCGGAAAGCATCGGACGTTTATCCGTTCTCGACTCCACCGCACGGCTGAGCTGGGAAAGTGCGATCACCGGCACATTCAACTCACGGGCAAGTCCTTTTAACGAACGGGAAATCTCGGAAATCTCCTGCTGACGGCTTTCGTTGCTCCGTCCGCCGCTTCCGCTCATCAACTGCAGGTAGTCGATGATGATTAGATCCAGTCCCAGTTCCAATTTATATTTTCGGCATTTTGAGCGCATCTCCGCGATCGAAATACCGGACGTGTCGTCGATGATCATTCTTGATTTTCCGATCCGTCCCGCACCCTCGATCAGCTTCTCCCATTCGGTATCTTTCAGATTACCGGTTCGAAGCGCCTGCGCGTCGACATGGGATTCCAAAGAGAACAGACGGTTCACCAACTGTTCCTTTGACATCTCGAGACTGAAGATCGCCACCGCCAGATTCTGGCGGAACGCCACATGCTGTGCGATATTCAATACGAACGCCGTTTTTCCCATCGACGGACGCGCCGCGATCAGGATCAGATCCGACCGCTGCAATCCGGACAGCTTATAATCCAGATCGATAAATCCGGTCGGGATACCGGTCACGGTTCCTTTTGTCTTTGATGCGCGCTCGATCACATCCAGCGCATTCAGAACAACCTGCTTGATCGGCACATATTCCTGCACATTTCCCCGCTCTACAAGATCAAATACCTGTTTCTCTGTCCGCTCCAGGATCACTTCCAGCGGTTCATTTTCCATATAACATGTATTGGCGATCTCTTCATTGATCTTGATCAGCCGCCGCAGCGTCGCTTTCTCACTTACGATCTGCGCATAATACTTCACGTTCGCCGAAGTCTGCACTCCCGCGATCAGGTCCCGGACAAACTCCAGACTGCTGACTTCCGGCGGGACATTTTTTTCTTTTAAATGTTCCTGCAGTGTGATCAGATCGACCGGATGTCCCATCTGGAACAATTCCACCATCGCGTCAAATAAAATACCGTATGCGTTCTGGTAAAAATCTTCTCCGCTGATGATCTCCGACGCCGCTGTGATCGCGTCTTTATTCATCAGCATCGCTCCGATCACCGCCTGCTCCGCCTCCTGGCTGTGCGGCAGGATCCGCTTGATTACTGCTTCATCCATTCAGACAATCCCCTTACTCTTCGCTCACGATGACCTTTAGCTCTGCGGTCACTTCCGGATGCAGTTTCACCGGGACACTGTGAGTTCCAAGTGTTTTGATCGCATCTTTCAACTGCACTTTTTTCTTATCGATCTCCAGATCCATCTGCTCTTTCACTGCTGCAGCGATCTCTTTTCCGGTCACGGAACCAAATGCTTTTCCGCCCTCTCCCATCTTGATCGCCAGTTCGATCTTGCCTGCCTGCAGTTTTGCCGCCAATTCTTTTGCCGCTTCCAAATGCTCTTTTGCAATCTTCGCCTGATTATCTTTCTGCAGTTTCAGATCGTTTAAATTCTTTCCGTTTGCTTCCACTCCGAGCTTCTTCGGCAAAATAAAATTCCGTGCATATCCGTCATTTACATTGACGATCTCGCCTTTTTTTCCAAGTGACTTTACGTCCTGCAATAAAATTACTTTCATGTTCTGTCTTCTCCTTTATGCCATTTACTATTTTACTGTTTCTAATATATAACGAAGATTTCTAAATATCGCCCTCCTCGATCATCTGATCGATCGTCGCTTTCAGCGCATTGATCGCCTCTTCCATATCGGTATGATCGAACTGCGCGCCTGCGGCATTGATATGACCTCCGCCGCCTAATTTCTCCGCGATCACCTGTACGTTGACTTCATCGATCGAACGGGTGCTCATATAAATCTTGCCCGAATAGATCGTCAGCACAAACGACGCCTTGATGCCGCTGATATCCAGCAATTCATTCGCCGTCTGCGCCGCAAGCACCGTCGGACTGTCAATATCGCTCGGACACTCTGCGATCGCATACTCTTTCCGGTATACTTCCGCCATTCGTACCGCTTCCGCTTTTGCCCGGTAAGACGCCATATCGTCCCGGAACATCTTGCGCACCCGCGTAATGTCCGCTCCGCATCTTCTCAAAAATGCGGCCGCTTCAAACGTACGCACACCGGTGCGGTTCATAAAATTCTGTGTATCGATCATTATTCCCGCATAGAGACAGTCTGCCTCTACATTCGGGAAACGGATATCATCGACAATATACTGAAGCACTTCCGCAACCATCTCGCAGCTTGACGAGGAATACGGCTCAATATAAGAAAGCACCGCATTTTCAATACCGACACTGCTCTGCCGGTGATGATCCAGCACTGCGATCGTCTTCGTCTTTTTCAGAAGCTCCGGACACTCGGTCATCTGCGGTTTATTCGTATCGACTACAACAACCATCGTATTGTCATTGATATAATCCATCGCCTGCTCCGAGGTCAGGAAAATATCCTTTTCATACGCCGGGCTTTCCGCGATCTCATCATACAGAGGGCGGACCGAACTGGTCACTTCGTTCATAACGATATGTGCTTTCTTCTCCAGCTCCTTTGCCGCACGGTAAATTCCCATACATGCGCCGAGACAGTCCGCATCTGCGATCTTATGCCCCATGATAATGACCTGATCTTTCGCAACGATAAACTCACGGAGCGCCTCTGCCTTAACACGCGCTTTGACACGCGTATTCTTGGATGTCTGCTCTTTCTTTCCGCCGAAATATGTAATGCCGTGGCAGTCTTTCACAACCGCCTGATCTCCCCCCCGCGCCAGTGCAAGGTCGATCGCGACGCGCGCGTAGTTGTAACTCTGCGCATAAGTCGCCGTATTGAGTCCCAATCCGATACTAAGCGATGCGGAACGCGCATTTCCGATATTCACCTGTTTGACTTCTTCCAGCAAAGAGAACTTATCCGCCTCAAATTTCCGGTAACTTTCTTTACGGATCACGATAAAATACTTGTCTTTTTCCAGTTTTTTAACGATGCCGTCCACGTCTCCGATATATTTATTGATCTTCCGGTCGATCAACGCTACAAGAAGCGACTGCCGCACCTCTTCGACACTTTCCATCACTTCATCATAATTATCGATATAGATCAGTCCGGCGATCAGACGCTGATCCTCGTTCTCCTTGATGTAGGCGTTCAATTCGGTCACATCATTGAGATATACCGCAATAAAATACTCTTTTTCTTTCGGGATCTGAAGCACTTCTTCCGTATCACTGAATCCCTCCACCGAAACTTTCCGCAGTTCCGCCTGATAATCACGGTCGTTGTAATGCACTTCCAGTTCCACATGATCGACATCCCCTTTCGGGTACACGCCGCGGTTCAACTCCGGGATCAGCTTGTTCAAATATTTTTCTCTTCGCCTGTCTGCAAATAATTCTGCAAACCGGTCGTTCTTCCAGACGATCCGTCCGTCCTCCATCAGAATCGCATACGGAATCGAAAGTTCCTTTAGAAGCGTATTCTGAACTGCTTTGTATTGCGTTGAAAACTGAACCATATCCGCAAGGATCAGTGATCTGTTGTACACATAGAGCACGCCGACGATCACCATATAGATAATGACCATGACAGACATCATTCCGCCTGCTTTCCGGTCAACCATATACATCCAGATGTTCATTGCAGCCAGAAGCACCGTCATGATCACCGGCCACTGCATGTACATCCGCAGCTGTCCTTTCAAACGCACATCCTTTTTCTTCATGGATTTTTACCCTCCAAAATAACACACTTCGCTACTTACCCACTATTGTCTTAGTATAGCACTTTTCTGTCTATTATTCCACTAAGTTTTTGACTTGTTTTCCATGCTCTCGTTCTATATAATAGGATGAGAATCAGATTTATATATCCAAAAGATAATATACGAGGGGGATTTTTCCTATGAAATATCAAATGCTCGTGCTGGATCTGGACGGCACTTTAACCAATTCCAAGAAAGAGATCACAGAACCGACCAGAAAGGCTCTTCTTGAGATCCAAAAAGAGGGAAAGATCGTCGTACTTGCCAGTGGACGACCGATCAACGGCGTTGCCCCGCTTGCCGATATTCTGGAAATGGAAAAATACGGCGGATACATGCTTTCTTTCAACGGTGCCCGCATCACCAGATGTTCCACCGGCGAGATCGTCTACAACCGCACCTTGCCGCCAAGTGTGATACGCCCGATTTATGAGACGGTAAAAACATACCCCGGCGTGGATATTATTTCTTATACCGATACCGAGATCTTATCCGGAATCTGTTCGAATGAATACACGGAAAAAGAAAAATTCATCAATAATATGAAAATCGTCCCGGTCGCGGATTTCCCAGACGCGCTGGATTTCCCTGTCAACAAACTTTTGCTTCCCGGACCGCCGGAGCTCCTCGAGGAAATCATGCCGAGACTAAAAGAAGAATATCACAGTCTTCTGAACATTTATCGTTCCGAACCATATTTTCTTGAGATCATGCCGCAGAATATCGACAAAGCGCATTCTCTGCAAAAATTATTAAGCAGTATCGGACTTACCGCTGATGAAATGATCTGCTGCGGCGACGGCTACAACGACCTTTCCATGATCGAATATGCCGGACTCGGCGTCGCAATGGAGAACGCCCAGCCGGTTATCAAAGAAGCCGCAAATTTCGTCACACGTTCCAACGACGAAGACGGGATCTTGTATGTGATCGACCGATTTATGCGGTAAATAAATTAAGAAATAACAAAGAATCCCCGTAAGATTTCCTTTATCCATTGAATAAAAGAGACCCTCGGGGATTTTTCATTCTACAATATATGCCCGGACGCACATCGTTCATCCTCTGACCAGAATTTCCAATATCATCTATCTCCCTTTGCTTTATCCTCACTGATCAATTTGCGAATTGCCAGAACTGCCACCTCAATTGCAGGTTCCATCTCATGCACCACAGGGTTATCCAATCCTGCTCTTTCTCTCTCTTGATTTGCCAATGCCAAAAATACAGAGCCCACTCGAACTCTTCGGAATGCTCCTGCAATAAATAGTGCCGCCGACTCCATTTCCGATGCAAGACATCCCATCCGTTTCCACGCTTCCCATTTATTGAGTAATTCATAGGAAACCGGCATTTTCTCCGGATCATGCTGCCCGTAAAATGAGTCTTTACACTGTACAACCCCTGTGTGATACACCAATCCTTTTTCTTTTGCCGCCGCAAGCAAAGCATTTGAAATTTCAAGATCTGCCACCGCCGGATATTCGATCGGCGCATATTCCTTGGAAGTTCCCTCCATTCGGACTGCCCCGGTTGCGATCACCAGATCTCCGCCTTTTACATCTAACTCTATTCCGCCGCATGTCCCGACTCTTACAAAGGTATCCGCACCGCAATTGCACAGTTCTTCTAAAGCGATCGATGCCGAAGCGCCTCCAATCCCCGTCGATGTCACTGAAACTTTTTCCCCATCCAAAAATCCGGTATATGTGACAAATTCCCGATTATCCGCTATTAATTCCGCATTTTCCAAATGCTCTGCAATTTTTTTACATCGTTTCGGATCTCCCGGCAGGATCACATATTTCCCCACATCCCCCTTTGACATATTGATATGATACTGTAACCCCTCTTTGCCTGAATACTTCTGCATAACAACCTCCCGTTCTGTATCTTTCTCTGGAATTTGATACCATCGCTTATATTAGGTTATCCGGTCCAAATCCATATGGAAGCAGTTCTTCCAACGTCCGGATCTCATACTTCTCTTCATTATCTGCCATCACGATTTTCAGGTCTTTTCCGAATTCATATAACATCTGCCGGCACACTCCGCATGGACTTATAATCTCTTCTGTCTTTTTTTCTCCGTTTTTCGGACCTCCAACCAACGCAAGTATTTTAAATTTCCGCTCCCCCTCCGAAACCGCTTTAAATAGAGCTACACGCTCCGCACAGATTGTCGGCGTATAAGAGGCAGATTCAATATTACATCCGGTATAAATCTTTCCGGATTCAGACAATATTGCCGCCCCCACACTAAAATTCGAGTATGGAGAGTACGAATATTCTCTTGCTTTCATTGCCCGTCTAATCAAGTCTTGAATTATATTTTTTTCATTTTCCAAAAAATCACCCTCCTTCTATTATCTTTATTATAATAAGTAGTAGCGTCGGTGTACAAGGGGAAATACGCCTCAAACCGCAAATATTCCGCAAAAGAAATCATTCTCTTCGGCTCCCGCGCAAAAGGAACGGAAACCGAGCGAAGCGACATCGACATCGCCGTATCCGGTGTGCAGGATTTTGGGCAGCTCGAGGAAGAGATCGATGCTTTACCGACACTTTACACCGTAGATCTTGTCAATATAGACACATGCGGCAACCAATTATTAAAGGAGGACATTGAAAAATATGGACGAAAAATATAAAAAACGATACGAATCTTTTCAAAAATCTTTGAAAGTGATGAAAGATATCCTGATCCAATACTACGCGATCACCGGATTCGTAACCAGCTCTCCAAGAGAAGTCCTACGGGAATCTTTTCGCGCCGACTTAATTTCCGACGATCTCTGGCTGGAAATGCTTACGATACGAAACCAACTGACACATGACTATAATAGTGAGATCATCAAACGCTCTTGCCGTCAGATCGTAGAAAAATATATCGATCTTTTCTATTGCCTTGATAAAACGATCTCTGATTTGAATATCTAGCGAAATCACCGGAAGTACCAAAAGGCACATTCCGGGATTGTAAGCAGTCGCCAAGGTCTCGGGCAAGCCCGGACTTTGGCTCGTCGCCTATACAAAAAAAGGCTGACTCAAAGGGTTTCCCCTAAGAATCAGCCTTATATTTTTGATTAGTCCTGAACGTACGGCATCAAAGCGATATGTCTTGCTCTCTTGATTGCTACTGTAAGAGCTCTCTGATGTTTCGCACAGTTTCCTGTGATTCTTCTCGGAAGAATTTTTCCTCTCTCAGAGATATATTTCTTTAACTTTGCAACGTCTTTGTAATCGATTTCGTTATTCTCTTTACCACAGAATACGCAAACTTTTTTTCTTCTGCGAGCCGGTCCTCTTCTTTTGAAGCCGCCCTCTGGTCTGCTGCCTTTTTCAAAAGCCATCTTGCTTTACCTCCTATTTTCATCACTTGGTGATAATCGGAAGTTAGTTAAACGGTAATTCCTCGTCGATCCCGTCCGGAATATTCATGAAGCCGTCACCTGCATCCATGCTCGGAGCGGAAGCCGGTGCCTGACTTGCCGGAGCATTGTTATACTGGAAAGAATCTCTGTTCGCTTCGCTCTCCGCTCTGCTCTCAGCAAATTCCTGCTCTTCCACGATCACTTCGGTTGTATAAACGCGCACACCGTCTTTGTTCGTATAGCTTCCGGTCTGGATACGTCCGGAAACTGACACGCGCATTCCCTGACGGAAATACTTCTCTGCAAACTCGGCAGAACGACCGAATACAACACACGGAATAAAATCTGCGGTCGGTTCATTGTCCCGTTTGAATCTGCGGTCTACGGCTACCGTATATCTCGCAACTGCTGTTGCGCTGTCTCCCTGGGAATATCTAACCTCCGGGTCTCTTGTAAGTCGACCCACCAAAACTACTTTATTCATATATACCTCTTTCTCTTATGCTTCCTGTTTCACGCATAAATATCTGAGAACATTATCCATGATACGGATACGCTGTTCCACTTCACCCGGAACAGTAGCCTCAGCCTCGAAGTGGATGAAATAGTAGTATCCTTCTTTCATCTTCTGAATTTCGTAAGCGAATCTTCTCTTACCCCATTCATCAACGTCAGTTACGTTGCCACCGAAACGTGTCACTAAATTTTTCACTTTTTCGATCACTTCAGCTCTGGCGTCGTCTTCGATTTTTGCGCTGACAACAACAGCTAATTCATACTTGTTCATGTCTTTCGCACCTCCTTTTGGTCTCTGGCCCCCGACTCCTTCGGGAGCAAGGAATGTAAACATCCGTCGTCTTATTTCAATTCAACGGGTATGCCACGAGTACATATCATAACATAAACAATTCACGGTTTCAAGCTTTTTTTCTAATTTCTCTTGTGTTTTTTTCCACCAGTTTCCGCGGCACCATAACCTGATGTCCGCATCCTGTACATTTCAGACGAAAGTCTGCCCCCACGCGGAGGATCTCCCACTCGTATGTCCCACACGGATGCGGCTTTTTCATCCGGATAATATCTCCGACCGCAAAACGATCCGCCATCCTCTCACCTCCATTCCATCTGAAGCTTCCCGTCTCTTCCAGACCGCTTATTCTTCCGATACCAGCACGCCCTGAACGATAAAACGCTCATCGTCACGCACATTGGTACACGTTGATAACGTCACGATACTGGAGCCCGCGCCGACACTCGCATCCGTCTGGTATGCCGAACTGTTTTTACATGCTTCCAGATATGCCAGATATGTTTCATCCGATTCAAACTCCAGCGTATAGTTTTCCGCCTGATCACTCACGACACCCGCCACAAAGACCTGATACGTTCTCGTCTTCCCATCCGGTGTATAAATATAGAAATAAGGATGTTCTTTGTAAAATGCTTCGTCGCCATATGCATTCAGCTGTGAAAACATCTCGCCGCCCACTTTCAGATTGTGCCCGTAGATGATCGTATTTCTGTCTGAAAATGAAGATGCATTCCGGTAATCCATGAAAATCGCACCCAGTTTATTATCCGACGCAGAAAATGTCTTCGTCAGATAGAGATCATTATCCATCCCTTTTACAACCGGATAGCTGATCACTGCCGGTTCGTCAAATCGGATCCAGGCGACTGTATCGGAATTTTCTTCCTGCAGCGCCTCAAAATCCACCTGAAATTTTTCTTCGCCCTCCGCGGTTTTCTCTGTCGTGATCACCAGCTTTTTCACCTCATCGTACTCCTGTCCGCCGAAATAATACGGGACGAGAAGCATAGCGAGCTGATAGAGTGAAAACACAAATACACAGACCGCCACGATCAATATGGTGATCGAGATCACATCCGTTTTCTGTTGATTTCTGCGCTTTCTTTTTCGCTTCGCAGTATTTTTTTGCTTCGCAGTATTTCTTCGTTTCTTTTTATCTTCCATATTAAAATCCTAAATTCTCGTCTACGAGAATGATCTTTGTCCGTTTCGGCACTTTTGAAAATCTCGTGATCAAAATCTGACAGCAGATACACTGTGGTGATTTACAATTAAAACAGCTTCCGTTTTTCACACACGGAGTGTTCACTCCGAAGCGTTGTGCATTGATCGGCGCCGCTTCATTTCTTGCGCGGCTCATCGCATCCGCCTCTGTCTTCACGACTTTGTTCATCCCTACGATCAACAGTACGTTCTTCGGTCCATAAGCAAACGCCGCCACACGGTTTGCATTTCCATCCACATTTACAAGGACTCCGTCCTCCGAAAGCGCGTTGGTGCTGCCGATAAAGAAATCGCAGTTCAATGCCTGATGCGCGATCTTTTCTTTTTCTTCTCTTGTCTCTACCTGCTCTCTGTCATACACATCGTAATTTCCTTTATGAAGCGCATCAGTCAGTCCGATCTCCTGCGCCGACATCGTTCCGCCCCAGCTGATGCTGCTCCCCTCCGGAATCAGTTCCAACGCTTTCGCCAACGCCGCTTCCTTTGTCTTCACATAATACGCTTCCATATTCCGGGACTCCAACGCTTTGACTACACGATTTCCGAGTACCTCGTTTCTCATCTCTCTGACATTCATATCAGACAACGCTCCTTTCTTTTTCGCTTTCCAACAGCGAGTTTACTTCCTATTATACCTTTCTTTTATTTTTCCGTAAAGTGGATTCCCCGATCCAAAGCATTCTCTGCCGCATCCATTTCTGCCAGTATCACCTTCTGCCGTTCCTCAAATATAAGCCCTTTATTATATCGATAATAAGAATCCGATCCGTTTTCCTTGATAAACCACATACTATATGAATTTGCATTTAATTCCGTGATAAAAAATACCATCTCCTGACTCTCTCCAAACGCATCTTCAAGAAAATCAAACACATTTTGCAGGATTTCTTTCACTTCTTCTGTTTTCGTCTCCAACGCTCCGGCTTCTTCTCCAAATCGTTCTTTCGTATATTCATACGCATCCATGTCAATTAAAAAGTTACCTTTCGTGTGTTTTACCACATTTTCCATAAATGCTGTGACGCGCTTCCACATACGGTATTCTGCACGGTTCAGCATTTCCGCTCTCTCAAGAGCTTCCCGATCCGAAACTATTTTTTGCAGGATTTCCTCCGCTGTTACATGATCTCGTTCCTCCCGGTATGTCAGCATATACTCATACAGCTTCGACACAAACGCATCCGTCTCATAACATTCCCTGAATAATTCGCTCAATTTTCCATTCAGAAGACTTACGATACTCAAATGTTCATCCAGAGCTGCGCTACGGATTTTCTGCAGCGTAGTCGGGCTCCATTTTCCGTTCAGGATGTCTTCCACTCCGTAGTCCGTCCGATATTTATAGTACAGTTCCAGATACCCGGCAAAATCTTTTGCGATCATCGGATGCTGGATATACTGAAAGACCACTTCCCTGTCCATCTTCGTTCCGATCGCTTCGTACGCCTGGATCAACTGGGATAAATCTTCCCATCCTCGTGCCGTCGCAAACCGTTTTCCGTCCACTGTCGTCTCCACCCGATAGAAATTCTGCTTCCTCAATTCCAGATAAGAGATCACAGCCGGGTGGATTCCCTGCTGATAGGCATATTCTTTCCACACCTCAAAATCCGCTTCCACGTCGATCTTCTTCAGACGATCCAATGTTACCACATCAAATTCCCGGACAGATTTATTATATTCCGGCGGATTCCCCGCCGCCACGATGATCCATCCCTCCGGCACTTTCTGGTTGCCAAAGGTCTTTCCCTGAAGAAACTGCAGCATTGTCGGCGCCAACGTCTCCGACACGCAGTTGATCTCATCGATAAACAAAATCCCCTCTTTGATCCCGGTCTGCTCGATCTTCTCATAGACCGAGGCAATGATCTCGCTCATCGTATATTCAGTCACGGAATATGTCTGTCCACCGTAAACTTTTTCCTTAATAAAAGGAAGCCCCACCGCGCTTTGTCTCGTGTGGTGCGTGATCGTATATGCCACAAGCCCGATCTTACATTCTCTGGCGATCTGCTCCATGATCTGTGTCTTTCCGACTCCCGGGGGTCCCATCAGAAGCACCGGACGCTGACGCACTGCCGGGATCTTGTACTCGCCGAATTCGTCTTTCGCCAGATAAGCTTCGATGGAATTTTTGATTTCCTGTTTCGCACGCTTTATATTCATTGCTCCCGCATTCTCCTTTTCTTCTTTTTCTCTCTCAGACTTTCTTTTGTTTATTTCATTTCCTCCGATTATTCCAATGTTTCATCCAGCATGATTTTCATTGCCCACGGCGGTACCTGCCGCTCTTCTGCTTCCTCCTCAGCAAATACAAACGCGGTCTGATACCCCGGCATCTTTTCCGGATAAATGCCATAACCGTCCGTAAAGTAAAGCAGCCCGCGCAGATGTTCAAATTCCCCGTCCCGGATCAGTTGATCCACATAGGAAAATGCCGGACGGAAATCCGTTCCGCCCTCCCCGTAAAGAGTCAGATTTTCCATATACGTCTCCAAATCCTCTGCACAGGTGATCTTTACATCCGACTGCACTTCTTCGTCACACTGGATGATATGCACATTGACTTTTTTAAAAAAACTTTCGCTTCTTCCGAGCACATCATAAGTCACTTCCAGAAACTTTTTCACCAACTCCCCGGAACAGGACATCGACGTATCGATCACAACCGCAAATTCCTCAATCTTTTTGACTTCCTTTGTCTCCTGCGGTTCGATCAGCGGCATATTGCCGTAAAGCGACAATCCATAGCTGTAAAATGTATAGTCAAATGTATCCGCATCGACTCCCAGTTCCTCTCTGTAAACCGAAAACTTTCTTAAGAACTCCCTGTAATCATATCGTTCCCGATTCTCCACTCGGACCTGCCCTAACAGATCCCCGCTTTTCTCCGACGCTTCCTTGGAAAACGTCTCCAGATCGGTTTCCATTTCTTCGTTGATCTCCTGCCACTTCCGGTTCAGATCCGGATTCGGCGGTTTCTCATCCGGACTTTTATTTTCCCAATACCGATGATCGTCCACATAAAATTCCTGCCGTAATTTCTGCCACTTTTCCTCTGTCAGATCCCATTTTCGAAGCAGGCGAAAAATACGCTCGGCATTTAAGACCTTCCCATCCGCTTCCCGCTCCAACCGTCCATAGGTGTCTCTGCGAAGCAGATTTTTCGAATACCGCACCGACCGATGGTAATTTCCGTCGATCAAACGCTCGACTGCAATATCACAACTTAAATCCCACAGAAAAAACACCGCTTCCCGCTCTGTTTCCCCGAACGAAATCTGTTTGACCATATGGCGGAACAGACAATGGTACACCATATGCAGATACCCGCGGTTCACAAGAATCCGGTTTTCCCGGTACAGACCGCCCAGCTCCCTCGGATGAAAATAGATTGCCCCGCCGTCTGTACCAAATGGATGCACTTCCGAATCCATCTGATATACAAAACTGCTCAAAGCGACATCCAAAAAACGCATGCCAAGATATAGTTCATCCCGGGATGCCGCCAGAATCTGCTCGCCGATCCGCCGAAGCCTTTCTATATTCTCCTGTCCGTTTTCGTATTCCATCCCATGTTCCAACTTCTCACTCAAAATCATATTCTTCTCTATAATTCAAATTTCCTTTTTTTTGCTCCCGTTTTTTTGGGAAACAATCGTTGCCGTTCATTCATCAAAAATCCGGCGGCTTCTGCTTTCCCGAGATCTGCCGCCGAAACTGCCGCCGCTTCCAGAACATCTTCTTTCCAAAGTCCGTAGACGCTGATCTGTCCAAGCCGGTCGATCCGGTCTGTTTTTATCAGATGTTCCACGATCTGCCCTAACTGCCCGGAAAGATACGTTTCATAATTCTTTCGAGCCCGCTTGCTCAGTCCGTGCGGATATTCCATCCGCCAAAACACCAGATCTTCCAACACGTCCCGAGGCTCCTGTGCTTCCGCAAGCACGAACAGTTCGTCATATTTCCGGTAATCCAATTCCCTGCTGTAAAAACACTGCCGATAATTATTTCCCGTACCGTGGTGCTGTGTAAATAAAATCCGTGCCGGCGTATTTTCCACCGCCTCCTCGTAATGCTCCGGAAAAACCAGTTTTACAACTTCCGTTTCCCGATCTGCACTCCGCTGATTTACGGTTTGCGGATCCGTACTCTGCAAATTTACATCCTGCTGATCCACAATTTTCACATATTTTCTGTAAAAAGTCACGTCAATCCGCTGCCACAATTCTCCCAGTATTTCTTTCACACAAGATTTTTCACCGTCCATCAGAAATACATTCAATTCCCGAAGTTTTCCGCAGCCGGTAAACGCGCCGCTGCCGATCCGGTAAAGCCGGTCAGAAAAAGTAAGTTTCTTAAGCTTCCTGCATCCGTAAAAAATATAGTTCCCGATCTCCTGCACCGTTTCCGGAAACACCATCTCGGCGATCTTCTCTCCTGCCAGAAGCTGTTCCCTGTCTTCTTCCAAAAATCCGTCTTCCGTCCGGTATTCCAGCACATCTTGATCTTCCGATGATTTCTTGTCCGAAAATGTATATGCCGCCACGGCACGCACTGTGATCTCCCCGATCTTCTCCGGAACAACAACCGTTTCTCCCGTACCGAAACACCGTACAATTTCCGCATATCCATCCCGTATCCGATATTGTATCCTCATTCAAATCCCCTTGCTGTTTTTAAAAATCCATCCTCATTTTAGCCTTTACTAACCGCGCTGTCAATATCGGCTCTGCTCTGGGTAAAAAGAGGGATCTCCCATATTACATTAGAAGAAATTGGCAAAAACAGCGCCGCGTCACTGACTCTTCGGAAGAAAAATACTGAACACACTTCCCTGTCCTTTCAGGGAAGTATCTCCCCCTTGGGCCTCGGCGGCTCCCTCCGTAATTTCCGCTCTCCAGGCTTCCGTTCTCCAGACTTCTGCTTTCACATATCCGTTTTCCTGATTCAGGATCTTTCTCGTCAGATAAAGTCCCAGACCGACACCCTCTTTCACAAGTGCCGCATTATTTCCGCGATAAAACCGTTGATAAACTTTGCCGTATTCCGCCCGCGTAAGCGGTACTCCGTAATTTTTCACATCAATCCGGACAACCATCGGATATTCTTCCATCGACACGATAATTTTCCGACCTTTTTCCCCGTATTTCACCGCATTGTCCAACAGATTGAACAGCGCTTCCTCGGTCCATCGTCTGTCATATACGCCGCAAATATCCTGTGCTCCCTCCAGACAGATCTCCTGTCCGTTTTGCTCGGCTTTCCATGCAATCTGATCGATCGCCGCCAGCACCATCTCCAAAATCGGCTGTTCGGTCGGACGCATCTGCATCACATCTTCCTCCAGCCGGATCGCCTTTGTAAATCCGTCTCCGAACCACCCCAGTTTCTCAACCTGGCTGTCAATGATCCGGCAGATCTTCTCCCGTTCTCCCGGGGCAAATGTGTCTCTTTCCAGAAACCCGCAGTACATCTGGATGTTTGTGAGCGGCGTATTGATCTGATGTACAAGATCCGCAATCAGACCGCTCATTTCCCGGCGCATTTTCTCTTCCCTTTCCTTTGCCCCGTTGATGATCTCATACAGCTTCCAGATCTGGTTTTGAAATTTCCCCAAAGAAGATTCTTCTTCCATTCCAAAGAACTGCTTTTTTTGCCCGTCGATCAAGTGCTGGATACATGCGTTGATGCCGTTCATCGTCCGGTTGATCGTTCTTCGGACCGCCCAATATCCGCAGCCGAATATGCACAGATTCCAGATCCCGTAGCCGGTACAGGCACTTATCCACACAAGAGGCGGTTTTTCGATCAGTTTTCCACATAGTAACACAAAAATCAGCAGGGATATCAACCATATCCCTGCCGTGATACATACAATCTTCCTGATTTTCCCCTGACTATCGTACATGTTCATCACTCCACTTATATCCGATCCCGAATACATTTTTTATCCACAAAATTCCCATCCACAGGTTCTTCCACACGTTCTCCGTCGCGAAGTACGATCAGATTCAGCGTCATTTTCTGTCCCGGCTTCATCTCCATTCCAAGATGTTCCGCCATCGTGTCGGACAACAGGATCTCTTCCGGAACTTTCGGATATTCCCCGGAGATCAGGTCCACATACTGATGTCCGTAAAAAGAATCACTGACGCCGAGCAGATGAACCGTCAGTCCTGCGAATTCTTTATTGTGCGGAGTCCCCTCGGTACAGAGTCTCGCCAGATCCGCCCACTCTACTTCCGGCTGTTCCAGCACTTTCTCATATACTTCCACTCCGCCCATGATCGCAGCGCCGTTGCATCCCGGTCCCGGATTCATCTGTTTTTCTTTGATCGTTGCCAGAACAGCTCCGATCCCCATCCCGCACAAAACGGTGATCAGGATCGCTGTCAGCGCGATCGCTACTCTCTGCTGCTGTCCTCCCGATAACTGTCCCGGAAATGCTTTTCTTTTATTTTCAATCCCAAGCATTTTCATAATTCTGGAAATATATGCTTTGTCAACCTGACTGCCGTCCAGTTTCACCGGCATCACGATATTTTTGTAGACATTCAGCACGGACACCAGATTATAATTCTGAAAAATGAATCCGATCTTTCTTCTTCGGAACACCGTCAGTTCATCCTGCGTCATCTTGGAAATGTCCTGCCCGTCGATGATCACCCGTCCCTCATCCGGCGTGTCCAGTCCGCCGACAAGATTTAAGATCGTACTTTTTCCGGATCCGCTCGTTCCGACAATCGCGACAAATTCGCCGCTCGCCACCGAAAAACTGCTGTGATCCACTGCTTTCACAAGACTTTCGCCTTTTCCGTAATATTTTACCAGATTTTCTGCTTTTAAAATTTCCATGATCGTTCCTCCTTGTTCGCTGTCTTACCTGATCTGTTCCGTCTGATGTCAGTATACAAGGAAGTTCTTACAATCCTCTTACAACTTACAACAATTTTATTTTTTGTGATTTTATTCATAGTTTATTTTCTATAAAGATATATGTTTTCATGTATTTTACACTATATATTTTTCCGGTTATCCTAAATATAAGATCATAAATATGATATTTTACGGAGGTTTCCATGAAATTTGCAATCCTGCTGTTTAATCAAAATCTTATTATGTTATTTTATCTCCTAATCGGATATTTTCTCATGCGAAGAAAACTGGTTGGTTTGCAAGGAAGTTCAGACATTGCCCGGCTTTTGCTTTATATCGTCATGCCGACGGCAATTCTCAATTCCTATCAGACTACTTTTACTATGGAGAAATTAAAAGCGCTCGGAATCTCTTTTTCTGCCGCCGCACTGGCGCTTTTCCTTTCTATCCTTTTAAGCCGTTTGTTTTTTTCAGCCGATCAGGCAACAGAACGGTTCGGCGCTGCCTTTTCCAATGCCGGATTTATCGGGATCCCACTTGTGCAGATGACTTTTGGAAATGAAGCCGTCTTTTATGTTTCTTCTTTTGTTGCTCTGCTCAATATTTTGCAGTGGACATACGGAGTAATGCTTCTGACAGGCGACCGAAAATATCTCTCTTTCCAAAAGATCCGTACAAACCCGATCGTTCTGAGTTTCCTCGGTGGACTGCTCCTTTTTATCCTGCCGTTCTCCCTCCCGGAAATCATCAGCGGTCCAATCCGTACGCTTGCTTCCATGAACGGACCGTTGGCAATGATCGTCCTCGGAACTTACCTTGCGCAGATTCCATTGAGATCACTCTGGAGAGACCGCACCGCATATAAATGTACTTTTGTAAGATTGATTGTGATCCCACTGTTCACCATGCTGCTTTTCCTGCTGCTTCCTGCAGATTTGCATACATTAAAACTGACGATTCTGATCGCCGCCTCCGCTCCGGTCGGATCCAACGTCGCTATTTTCGCACAGCTCTATGACCAAGATTATGTAGGTGCCGTCCGTGAAGTTTGTCTGAGCACTCTGCTCTGCATTGTCACACTTCCTCTATTGATCGGAATCGCCGATTGTATTTTATAAAATAGTCTGTGATAATATTTTTACAAAGAATAAACGCTTCGGTTTGATATAAATCCGGATCCCATTCCATGATCAGGTAACGCTCCATCGGAAGATCATGAACTGCTTTCAATACCGCAGTATCTTCCGCAAACCGATACCAGGTATATTCCGGAACAAATGCACAGCCCAGATTTAATTTTAAAAACTGACGCATCATCGCCGGCGAATCTACATAAGTCGTAATTTCCGGCTCCCAGACAATTTCGCCGGTAAATGTCCGTATGATCTGCGCAAGATCACTTTGAACACCCAGACTAATGAACGGCTCCCCCTTTAAGTCCTCCGCAAGAAGCGTTTCTTTCTCCGTAAGTGGATGGGACTTTGGAAGCAACAGACGGATCGGTTCTTTCATCAGAATCTGCTTTGTTTCGTCTCCTCTTTTCGCTTTGATCTTTTGCGAAAATTTTGCTGTCGAATACAACCGCAGCATCGGGAGCCCCTCCTCTGCATCCTTCGGATCTTTCACGATACGCAGATGGATATGAGGATCTGCTTTCTGAATTTGTTTTACGATTTCCGGAAGCAAAAGCGAAGCTGAGGATACGCACAATATCACTTGTTTTTCTTTTTTCTCCGTGTGCTCTGCAAGTTCCAGTTTCGCATTGTTCAAAGCTGAAAAAATCTGGTCTGTATATTTTAAGAAAATGACGCCGTTTTCATTCAGCACAAGCCTTTTTCCGATGCGGTCAAATAAGGAAATCCCAAGTTCATTTTCCAGACGTTTCAACATCTGACTCAACGACGGCTGTGCAATATGCAGTTTTTCTGCTGTCCGGGATAAATGACCACTGTGTGCAATTTCCCGGAAATACCATAATTGTAACAATTCCATATAAAAACCTCACATTCTAAATGTAAATTCTGTATGTTAAAAAATTAATTTATAAAACAATGAAAAGGAGACTTACGCAATGGACATCGAAAAAATCTTCAAAGCCAACATGAAACGGGAGCAATCAGAAAAAATCGCCAAGTACAATGTACTGAACACATTTGCACAAAAAGGAAAGATTCTGTTCACCGGTTCTTCCCTAATGGAACAATTTCCGATCAACGAACTGCTCATGACTGCGGGTATGAAACAGATCGTTTATAACCGTGGTGTCGGTGGATTTACAACTGATGATATGCTGAAATACATGGACACTCAGATTTTCGATGTTGAACCATCTAAGATTTTCATCAATATCGGAACAAATGACATCAGCAACCCTAGCGTTTCTTTTGAAACTGCCCTGACGCACATGCTTTGTAATTACACGGAAATCTTAACCCAGATCCAGACGAGACTGCCGAAAACCGATGTTTATCTAATGGCATACTATCCGGTCAATGAAACGGATAAAGTTCCGGACGGCGAATGGGGAAAAACGCTTTTCGTCAACAGAAACAACCATAATATTCCGATTGCCAACACCGAGATCCAAAAACTTGCAAAAACTTTCGGCTTCCATTACATCAACGTCAATGCCGGCTTAACGGACGAACGAGGTATGCTGAAAAAAGAATATACCGTAGAGGGTGTTCATATGTATGCCAATGCTTATCAGATCATCTTGAAAAATATGAAACCATACCTGTAAAACACATATTCTTCCGGATAAGTACATCATATATCAGCATGACCGCCATGTGAAATCCATCATTTTCATAAAAAGCTTCCACCAGGTAGAATTTATTTCTACAAGGTGGAAGTTTGTTTTATCCCTCGATCAGCCTCTCAATTCCTCTATCATCTTATACACAATTTCTTCCGATTCTCCGGTCACTTTTATGATCTCCTCAATCGGCATATTCATCTCCAAAAGATTGGAAACCACTGTTTTGACTACTTCCATTCGCCCTTCTTTCAGTCCCTCTTTTAAGCCCTCTTTCAACCCTTCGGTTCGCCCCTCTTTTCTCGCCTTTCCTCTCTCAGCTTCAAACTCTTCTTCCATTAATTCGCGCAACGCCTCGCGCATCCTTTTATCCTCCCTGTTAAATTGTTGTGTATTTGCCCGCACAATCACATCCATCATCGATTGATACAGTACATTCTTCCCATATTTTTGATATTCATCAATCAGTTTTTCTGCCATTTGGCTCTCATGCAAATCATTGGTCAGACTCCGCAGCCATAGATTTTCAGATGGATCTAATTGGCTTGTCACCAAAATCTGGATCGGAATCTGATCGCCATCGGTTTTGTTCCCAGTTGATGTTCCGCTTCAAATGAAAAATACTTCGCCTCATCTCCCAATTCAATCTGTATTCCTGCAAAGAAAGCCGGATGCCATTGAATCGTCTGTTCCTTTTGCTCCATTCAGAACCTCCTTTTTCTGTTGTATCAGGAGATTCCCTTTTTTCGGAAACTCCTGCTTAATAAGTGAATAAAAGCATGAATTTTCCGAAAAACCAGAAGTGGGTTTAGATGCGCAGTCGCCAGAATTGAAACTGCGTATAGAAGCTATGACTTTCGTATTTCAAATCTTTACACATTTAAAATATTTCGTCATATCGTCAAGAAAACAATGCTTTTGTATCAGTATACCATCTTCCTTTTCCAAATAAAAGATAAAGCGCTGATTTCATTATCACATATTTTTATAAGTCGAACAGCAAAAAATATAAAAAAAAAAAATGAAAATATAAAATTTTAAGATTGCAACGTTGACGTTCAAAAACAGATTTGATATAATAATATTATTGTGAGTGACTTACTCACAGTAAGGCGCAGTAGCCAAGTGGTAAGGCGTGGGTCTGCAACACCCTGATTCACCGGTTCAAATCCGGTCTGCGCCTCGTCTTAAACACCCCCGAAACGTTTGTAATCCGACGTTTCGGGGGTATTTGCATTTCCGGAAAAGTATGTTGTTTATCAGTTCACTTTCAGGCTTTCATCCAAAATCAAAAGTTCACCGTTGCGCTCTATGATCCCCGGCTGAACAACCACGATCTTCATGCCCTCCTGTAATTCCAAATACTGAGAAGCATATCCCCAGACTCTGATCTGATCGCCCTCTTCCAACTCAACAGCCTCTCCGACTGTGCCATCCTCATTCAAATGCTGATTGGCAACACAATACAACTGACCGGTTTTATCCTCTGCAATGTAAAGTGAAACATCCGGAGAAAGAGGGGTCCCCGATAACTTTTTATATTCGCCGACTTCTTCGCTCCAAACAGTACCCTCACTATAAAAACCAACGCTAAGATTCTCTTCATATCCATCAATGATCGCATCAAAATTCTCCGCATATGGTTCCATCTCCGACTGCACTGTCTGCTGATAAGCCGCTGTTTTCTCACTGGATTCCTTCTGTTTTACTTCCTGCGGCTGATAATCCCGATATTCAAACACATTATCAGAAGCCAATGTGATCGTCGTGCTGTCTTCCATCAACATCACTTTATAAACGGCAAGTTCATCATCTCCCACGGTGCGGGTGATTGCAATGTTCCCGGCAGTGCTGAATTTGTATCCGTCCACATCTTCCAACGCTTTCTGCAGATCATCATCCGCCATTGCACAATTGATCCCGTTCAGTGTGACAAAGAAATCCGGATCCGCCATATCTTTTTTTGCCGAATATTCCAGTTCGATCACAGTTCCTCCCTCAGCCGGGCTGCATGGTTCCGTACCGTCATTGACGATCGCCGCATCCAGTTCCTGTTCGTCCCGGGTAAACTCCCCATAAATCCGTTCCCCCGGCTGCAGCATCACTTCTGCCGCCTCGTATTCCTCCGTCTCCAGACTCCAACCTGCCTGTACCAGCTTTGAAGCCTCCAACGGCAGCGTATAATATGTTCCGTCCAGCACAAATTCCGGTGTTCCGTCATTTTTCAGCTGAGACAAAATCGTTTCATCCGTACAGGCTCCGGCATTCCCGACATTCCCCCCATCTCCCTGTTCTTTTACCGGTTCCTGCGGCTTAGAACCGCATCCGGCAAGCAGGCTGCATGCAACTGCACACCCAGCCAATAATACACTCCAACGTCGTTTCATCTTCTCCTCATCTCCTTGCTTACTGTCAATATATTGTTTAATTATATCAACTCATCCCGGCTTTTACAACGAAAATGCCAGATCATACGCTCCCCAGATCACATTTTTCAGATTTCCGACTTTCGCCGCATCCCCGAGAATATGTACATGTTCCGAAGACTCTTTTACAAGCGATGTTCCCGGTACATATCCGACGGACAGGACAACCGAATCACAATCGATCACTTTCTCGCCATCTGGCGTCAGGATCACAACATTATGATCCTGAATTTCTTTTAACGTACTCTCCAGATAAACCGGAACTTTATAGTAACGAAGCAAATCGCGCAGACAGCTTGAATTTGCCGCACAGATTCCGAGCGCCTTGATCAGATCTTCTGTCATCTCCACCACAAACGGCTCCTTGCCTTTCTTTGCAAGATCATAAGCAATTTCACAGCCTGTCAATCCTCCGCCTATCACCGCGACCTTTGTTCCAACCTCTTTTTTACCGAGCAGATAATCGATCGCTTCGATTCCCTTTTCAAATCCCGGAACCGGAAGTTTTCGAGGCGCCGCTCCGGTTGCAACTACGATCTCATCTGCCTGGATCTCGCTCAGTGATGTGATCTCTGTATTCATATGTAATGTGATCGGCAGTTTTTTGATCTGCGTCTTATACCACTCGATCAATTCTTTATCTTTCTCTTTGAAATCCGGTGCTGACGCAGCAATAAATACGCCGCCAAGCTGATCGGTTTTTTCATAGAGATCTACGGTATGTCCCATCATCGAGCAAAGCCTTGCCACTTCCATTCCGCCGATTCCGCCGCCGATCACCGCGATTTTCTTCTTGACCGCCGCCTCTTTGATCTCATATTTTTTCTCCTCAAATGAAACCGGATTCAGCGCGCAATGTCCCTGCGAGTTCGGAGAGCTCAAATCTGCTGCCGCTCCGGAATTTTTATAATATGCGATCGGCAGACAACCGTTGTGGCACGAAATACATGGGCGTATATCTTCTTCTCTTCCCTCTTTTAATTTAGTCAGATACTCCCCGTCGCAAATAAACTGACGTCCGATCGCAACTGCGTCCAGTCTGCCCTCTGCGATCGCCTGTGCCGCCGTCTCCGCCTGCATCCGCCCCGCGCAGATAACCGGAATATCCACAAACTGTTTGATATGCTCTACTTCCGGAAGATTGCAGTTCAGCGGCATATATACCGGCGGATGTGCCCAATACCAGGAATCATAAGTTCCATTATCCGCATCCAGCGCATCATATCCTGCATCCTGCAGATATTTTGCCGCCTTCTCACTTTCTTCCATATCCCGTCCGAGCTCTGTAAATTCTTCTCCCGGAACCGCTCCTGTCTTAAATCCGATCACCTTGCTCGTAACCGAATACCGCAGCATAACCGGATAATCTTCACCACATTCCTTTTTGATCGCACGCACAACTTCCACCGCGAAACGGAAGCGGTTTTCAAATGAACCGCCATATTCATCGGTTCTGTGGTTTGTATATTTGGTCGTAAACTGATCCATCAGATATCCCTCATGGACCGCATGTACTTCTACGCCATCCACCCCGATCTCCTTGCAGAGTTTTGCCGATTTTGCATATCCCTCGATATAATTCCGGATCTCTTTTACCGTAAGCTGTCTCGCTTTATACTGCGGTGCCCATACCATCTGTTCTCCCTCATCCGGCGCAACCATCATCTCATTGAGATGCAGGATCGGATTTGTCAATGTCTTCAACGCTTTATTCCCGGCGATCTTCAGCATCTGTGTTGCGAGCGTATAATTTCGTCCTGCAAATCCGGCTCCAAGCTGGAAGAAAATCTTAGAACCGTTTGCATGGATCTCCTCCACGACCGGACGTGCCTGCTCAAACACTTTCGGACTTTTATGCAGCCATTTTCCCATGATCATGGAATAAACGGGGATCATTCCCGGAATAAAAAGTCCCACATCATTTTTTGCCCGTTCTATGTAATAATCATGGCTTTTTTCGTTAAATTTCGGACCTGCCATATTGTCCACAATGTTCGTGCCCTCCATAGCCGGAATGATCACTCTGTTTTTGATCTCGCACGTTCCGATCCGGAATGGAGTAAATAATGCTTCATACTTTTTGTCCATTTTTCTTCCTCCTTGCAAAGTGCTTTTTAACACTTCATATTAGAAAATATTGTACCACTTTCAAAAAAATTTACTTTGAAAAACAAATTTTTTAATTCTTTTTTTATTTTTGCACTTACCCAAAGCAAACAGTTTTTACCTATGTTATAATCAATCTACGTCGCATAGAAAATCACATTTTCTTATACGAGAAAGACAAATCCGGATAAATCAATGGAGGAATTATGGAAAACAAAATGAAAAGCATTGAGAAAAAAGACCGCTCCGCTGATCTGATACAAGCACTTTTAGATGTGTGGGAAAAATCCGTCCGCGCAACACATCTCTTCATTGCAGAAACCGATGAACAGGGAAATCCCTATCCGCTTTTGTACATGCAGAGAAAAAACGGATAACACATAACGGACATCAGCCGGATGCATAATACTCTAAAAGGGAAGCTGGGAACTCACGATCATGCTCCCGGCTTCCCTCACTATTTTCCCTAATCTGCCAACAACGAATAATCTTCCGTGAACACGCCGTTCAGCCCCGGAAATACATACGCATCCCCGATCACATACAGCGTATACATTTTTCCCGGTTCCACCCACTCGGTCAGATCAAAGATTTCCGCTCCGCTCTCCGCCTCCGTAACGAGGAACATCTGCTGTCCCTCCATAAACTGCCGGTACGCGGATACGCTCTTAAACCGAAGATCATCAAATACGATCCGCCCGGTGCGGTTCACCACGTCGATCGCAGGCGCATTGTAAGAAAGATTCGCCGCTCGGACACAGGCGAAATTCTGCATCTGGTTTCTGCATGGAAAATCAGGAACAAGTACCATTGCGATCCCATTCATGCCATTTACAAGCGCAATGGTATACACATCTCCGTCATTGAACAAAAACCGCTCCCGCGCCAGCACAGCTCCTCTTCTTCCGGCTTCGGTCACAAGGATCTGCTTAAATCCGGTCGTCTCCGTATAATAAGAAGTGACTTCGCCGTACGGCACTTGATGCGCCACTGTCTTATTCCCGATAGAAATGTTCACCGGATCAAATCCCGCCGCTGCATTCAAAAACCGGATCGTACAATAAGAGGGACGGTTGTTTGAATCTCCCGGTATATTTCCCGGGAAGACCGGAATCGGATACACCGCGATCGGCGGCCACTGTCCCCCAGGAAATCCTCCCGGTCTGTTCGGTCGATTCGGACGGTTTGGGCGCCCTCCATTTCCACCGCCGGACGGCGGCGTCGACGGAAGCGACGGGGTCGGCAGCGGATAATCCGGATTTTCCCCTGGTATAAACGGAAACTCCATGTCAGGAAATTCCACCTCCGGCATCCCCTCGTTTTCCCCCGGCGGCGGACCAAATTCCGGTGTTTCCGGAGATAATTCTGCTCTTCTCCTTTGATCTTCCCGTGGTTCTTCGTTTGATTTCTGCATATTTTCATTTTGGTCTGGCATGACACGATTCCCTTTCTGCACATCAGTTCTACAATACTGTATGATATGCAGATCTCGTCTGAATTGTGCCTGCCGGAATATCTTTTATTTTCCTGCTGTCGATATATAAGGCGTATACGCTTACTCACTGACGGCAGCGTCGATATACACCGCCGTTATCAAAGCATCAGTTCCGCCGCTTCCCTGTAATCCCGCACTTTCCGGTCTGCCCCGGAAACATCCTGTTTGATTCTGGATCCGCAGTAAGCGATCACTTTACATCCCGCAGATTTTCCGGCAAGGATTCCGTTTTTAGAATCTTCGATCACAACCGTTGTCTCCGCATCCGCACGCATGATCTCCAACGCTTTCAGATACAGATCCGGCGCCGGTTTTGCTTTTCCTGCCGATTCTTTTCCCAGAATGACCTTAAAATACTTCCCAAGCCCGAGATGGCTTACAATTTGTTCCACATACGATGTGCTTGACGAAGACACGACCGCCAGTTCGATATCCTGCCTGTTCATTTCTTCCAGAAATGCAGTCAGCCCCGGCATTTCGCTGATATTCTCCAGTGAAAATTCTTCGTCAAACTGCCTGCGCTGTCCGTCGATCAATTCTTGAACAGAATATTGCTCCAGACCAAATTGTCGTCTCACTTTCTCCGTAATACTTTCAATATCACTGCCAACCAGATACGCCAGATCATCGATCGTTGTATCGATACCGAATAATTTCAGATAATGAACCAGACTCGTTAAGTAGATCATTTCACTGTCCACCAGAACACCGTCACAGTCCATCAATATCGTCTTTATTTTCTGCTCACTCATACTTCTTTTTTCACTCCTCCAACAGGCGATAATCTCCTACAAATCAAGACACTTTTTTCACATACACGACAGTCAAAAGGACCGTCCGAAAATGATCCGGACGGTCCCTGCATTTTTTAAAGATTTGCTCTGAACTCTTTTAATTTGTCCATAAAGCGGCGTACCCGCTCTTTGTCTACCGGATTTTCAAATACTCCGTCTTTCTTTAACGATGTCGCGATAAATGCCGCGTCTACTACGGAAAATGTCTGTTCGATCGTCTCATATTTCACGCCTGTGGAAGCAACCAGAACCATATCCGGCATGCTTTCCCTCAAGCCATTCAGCAGATCCATGTCAACCGGCTGTCCCGCGGTTGCCCCCGGCACTGCAAATCCATCCGGAAGATTCATAAAATGAGCTGCTTTTGCAGATTCCAGCGGATCTCTTCCACCGATGTCCGCACTGGATTCCGGAACAACACCGTGGATCATTTTTACATTGTCTGCATGAAGATTATGACGTAATCTTACATAATCACCGATCGACGCATTCACCAGACCAAGATTGCCCGAATAAACACCGGAAAATGTGCCTCTCGTCCACTGCGCCCCTGTGGTAGCGCAGAGTGCGATACTGTCTGTCGGACTGCTGATCACATTTGCACCGTAAGGCACTTTGATCTCCGGCTGGAGTTTTCCCATCAGGAATGCCATCGCGGAAACGATCTCTTTCGACGGATTCTGCTGATAAGGGAAACTAAATTCGTTGGAGAACTGCAACGCGTCAATTCCACCCTCCTGCAATGCATGGATATCGTCCACTGCCATTTCATATACTTTGTTCATGCCTCCCTCGGCATCATACAAAGGATCCCCCGGCAAAGCCTTTAAATGCACAAGTCCGATTGCTGCCTTTTCTGTTCCGATCACATCTGTCAACCATGTTTTTCTCATTTTTTACTTCTCCTTTTCTATCCGATTTTCTTATAAAATTCCGATTGCCGCCGCTGCCACTGAAATGACGATCAGGATCGCCATAATCTTAAAGATACTCACATTTTTCTTCATCAATCCAAAGCACAACAACACAAATCCAACGCTCAGCATTCCGGGTAAAATGGAATCCAGCAATTCCTGGATCACAACGCTCGTGTCATTGATATGTATTTCCAACGGGGTTATGATATTGACGTTGTTCACCATCATCGCACCTGCGATCGTCATACCAAGAATAGACAAGCTGTTTGTGATTTTTCTCATAATAGAGGCATCTGTAATTTTAGCAAATACGTTCTGTCCTAATTTATATCCGTTGAAGAATGTAAAATATCCCATCAGCGCAATATAAATTCCCATGATAAGCGTGTAGAAAAACGGCGCCGCGATATTTCCGTCCAATGTCATATCCACAAAAATAGCCAGAAGCACGGTGGAAACAAGACCTTGTGTGATCGTATCTCCAATTCCTGCCAACGGTCCCATCAGACCTACTTTCACACTGTTGATCGTTTCATCGGTAATATTTTCATCCCCGTTCGCTTTCTTTTCTTCCATCGAACAAACGATTCCCGGTATAAACGCTCCCCAGTTATTCTCTGTATTGAAAAATACCATATGACGTTTTAATGCCGCCGCACGTTCTTCCTTTGTTTTATACAGCCGGTTGATGATCGGAGTCATTGCATGGCAGAATCCCAAAGACATCAGACGTTCATAGCTCAGACAACTTTCCGAAGTTGACTCCCACAGCAAAAAGCAGTGCCACAAATCCTTTTTTCTCAGTTTTCTATCATTATTTTCCGCATTCTGCTCAACAGCTCTTACTTCCTCTGCCATTTCTAACCCTCACTTTCTGTCAGTTTATCCAACCGCAATGTTACATACAATACTGCACAGGCAATTCCCAATACTGCACAGGCGATAATGCTCATATGCAGATAAGCAACACACAAATATCCAATTGCGATAAACGGAGCGAATTTCATATTGAATACCGTTTTCAACATCATCGCGATTCCCAATGCCGGCAGTACCATTCCAACGGTTGTCAGCGCGGTCGTCACAAATGCCGGAATGCTGTTCATGAAACTCTCCAGATACCCGGATCCGAAATATACCGCTACAAATGCCGGGATTCCGTATAACACAAATGTCAACAACTGCGGAAGCAGCCAGTTAAAGATCCAGATTTTCTTTGTTTCCCCTTTTTCGATATATTTATCAGCCATATGTACAAAGGAAACACTTACGGTCATAAAAATGTTGCTTGCGATCAGTCCCAATGTTCCAAGCGTCACTGCGATCGTAACCGCGATCTCCGGAGTCTGATGTGCACCGATACATACCGCCGTAGCGATAATGCTCGCATAGCATTTATCATAAGAAGCAATTCCTCCGACCGTTACATTTCCCATATACAACAGTTGAATGGTCGCTCCGATCATCGCGCCGGACTTCCAGTCGCCCATCAGGATTCCGGTTATCGTTCCCGTTACCAACGGCGCCCCTCTGATGATCCAGCAAAAATATTCGTTAAATACTCTACCATTCATAAATGCCCATATCGATACTAGAATTGACTGAATCAGCATGTTTTTCCCTCCTCGTACATTGTCTGCCTGTCATTCGGCGTTACCTGAAAATATACTTTTACTCCGCTTTCCTGCATTTCTTTCAGCGTTTTCTTTTCTTCTTCACTTGCCGAAATGTTTTTAAACAATTTTTTTCGCTCCGCGTTTGCTCCCATACCGCCGACATTCAGTTCACGATGCTGAAGTCCCGCATCAAACAACTGTTTTGCAACCATCGGATATTTCACAAGGATCAACGTGTTCTTATCGGATTCGTCATACTCTTTTACCAGTTTCAGTATCTGATCTGTTCCTGTGATCACAAGTTCTGTGTCCGGAGGCGCTACCATTTTCATCACATTTGTGATAAATACATCTTTGGAAACCACATCGTCTACGATCCAGATCCGTTTGATCGAAAGGCTCTTTGCCCACGCCGCTACAATCTGTCCATGAATCAGACGATCATCGATTCTCACCATTTTTACACTCATTTTCCTACCTCCTACACTCTCTCATCCAAGTCGATAATTCCTTCTGCTCCGCATTTGATCACGCTCTCCTTTAATTCCGAAACGCTCATATTCTGCAGGCTGTCCATTGCCTCCAACACCATGGGAAGATTCATTCCGGTGACAACAGCCATATCGATCTTACCCTGATTTTGATTATAGATCCTCGACGCCGTGATAAATGGCGTTCCGCCAAATATATCGACCAGGACCAGTATTCCCTCCGGCGATTGCTGCACTTTACTTAAGATCTCTTCTTCATAATGTGCTAAATCCGTGCCTGAGAGAAGGGAAATACAATCAATTCCATCGACTTCCCCGTAAATCATCTGGGATGTGGCAAGCAATTCTCTTGCCAGATTCCCATGACTCAACAGTAAAACCTTACACATTTTCCTACCTCCGTGTCGCTTTTGTTTTGATGAACTGATTATATAGCCCGCTTTCTCTTTGTGCAAATTATCTTATTTTTTAACACATTATCCATCTGTGTTGTGCGTTTTATCTTATACCATCATTTATTTTTTGGTTATTCTTTACACTTTATCAACTTTTTGTGTTATACTTTTTATAATTTCAACACTTTTACACAATTAAAAAACACTTATTTTCTTAGTGTGTCAGTTTTTTATATCTTTTGGCACGAAATAATGAAAGGAAATTTTATGAAACGAGATCAAAAAGTACTTGAGCGGGTACACAACCTAACTTTATCCTTTTTAGCTACCGGTTCTCTGGACTTTCAGGGTACTGACGCCGCTTCCCTTGCGATCGACCTGAAACTGGATCGTTCCAATGTTTCGCGGATTTTAAACGAACTGTGGAAAGATAAATTGCTGATCAAAATCCTCGGCAGACCCACTTTGTTTCTGGACACTTCCGCTTTAAAAGAATACTATCCAAATCAGATCATCCCCTCTGTCATCGCGCGCGGCGAAAAGCTTTCCGACTTCCTCACGACCGAGTTTTCCTCGGAGCAGGCAGTTTCCATTTATCCTGCTTCGCGCAACAGTCTGGACGATCTGATCTGTGCCAACGGCACGCTCAACAAAGAAATTTCACTTGCCAAGGCAGCCGCAGCCTATCCGCCGCACGGACTTCCGACTTACATTTACGGAAACGAGGGGGTCGGTAAACGTCGTTTTGCAAAATGTATCTACCAGTTTGCCCTTGAAAATGATATTCTCAAAAAGAATGCCCCTTTTATCAGCGTTTCCTGCCATACCCTCTCAAATGATCCGGGCGTGTTCCGCAAACAACTTCTCGGGGTATCGAAATCCTCCGCGTCCGCAAAATCCCAGAAAGGCTTTTTAGATCTGGCACAGAACGGGATCTTATTTTTCGAGGGAGTCGAAGCATTGCCGCCCTCCTCTTTGGATCTGCTCACTTCAGTCATCAAAAAGCTTTCCTATACACGCGTCGGAGATGTCATGATACATTCGCTGGACTGTATGCTGCTTTTTTCTTCTCATTTACCTCCGGAAGATCCGGCGCTTTCCATGCTGACCAATGTGATCCCCGCAGCCTTAAAAATCCCGGATCTGAACAACTGGTCCGTCAGCGAACGGTTCCATATTGTACTGTCTGCATTTTCCAAAGAAGCGTCCGCCATCGGATGCATGATCCGGATCCATAAAGAGATTTTCTCTCTTTTTGTCACTATGAACTATGAACGGAATATTACCGAATTAAAAAATGACATCCGCAGCGTCTGTTCCAAAGCATACCTGACCAGTTTTTTGAACAAACAGAATATTGTGTACATCACATGGGAGCATCTCTCCGATAAAATGCTGAACTGGAATTCCAAAAATAATAGTCTTTCTCCTGAAATCCTGGATTTTCTTTCACATCTGGAAAGTGATTCCATTATTTTCGATAAGGATGGAACAAGTTCGATCGACTATGTACTGCAGAATACAAATTCCGTTGCACAGTCATTCACAGAACCTGATTTTCTGCTGAATTCTCCGGACTCTTCCATCGAAGACGTGAAAGAATACCTACACAGCAATATTTTGTCCTTAAATGACTGCGGACATATCCAGTTGGAAACCATTAAGAAAAATATCAACCCGGTAGTATACTCTACCGTCATCACAGAGTTAAAACTTCAGGATCGCTATCCCGACTACCACAAGCATCTTCATCTGCTTTACGGGATCCTGCTGCATATCACAAACGTGATCAAACGTGAAGCCGGAACGGTTCCGGTTTCCGTCAATCTGGAAACCGATACCGCTGTTTCAAAAAAACTGATGCCGGAAGAGTTTAAAGTCGTCTGCCAGATTTTAAAATCGCTCAGCAGGATTTACAACATTACATTTCACTCACAGGAAATTGATTTTATCGCCTCCTACTTTTCGATTTTGAACCAGTGGAGCACCCATATATCCCCCGGGATTCTTCTGATCTGTCACGGGAATTCCACGGCGGCCGACATGGTATCCTGTGCCAGAGAAAAAATGAAAGGGGATTATGCCCTTGATTTCATCAATTTTTCACCCGATATGACGTTGGAAGACTGCCTGTCTCTTGCCTGTGTAAAAGCAACAGAACTGAACCATGGCGCCGGCGTACTCTTTTTATGCGATCTGGAACCACTTACAACGATCGGGGAATATATTCAGAACGAAACGGATATTCCGGTCCGTGTCCTCTCACCGGTCACACTGCCGCTTCTTTTGAAATGCGTCGAGATGGCGACATCAAACACATTGACATTGCAGGAACTGCCGATGGAATCCGGCACAAAAGAGTTCCTCTCCAACGAACCGTCAAATGAATTTGTCCGGAATCTGCTGGAAAAAGTATTAAAGAAAAATTGTATTTTTCTGGATATTGAAAAGGCGGTGACTATCCTGACCCATTGTCTGGAGAACACTCTTGCCGACTTAAACCGGTCACTCTCCAATGAAATCGCCGCAAAATATCTGTGTCATTGTTGTAATATGCTGGAGCGTGTCATACGAAAGGAATTCTGGAATTATTCCAATCTAAACACATTTGTCAATACAAATGCAAAAATCCTGCATATTGTAGAACAGAATTTAGAGTATGCCGAAGCAAGTTTCGGAATCAATATTCCATCCAGCGAACTTGCTTATATTGCAGAAATCTTTCTCTGATCCCGCATTTTAATTTTGGTATTTTTCATCGACCGTATCGCACCTTATACGCTGACACATTGCTATGAATCACCGGAAGTGCCAAAAGGCACATTCCGGGATTGTAAGCAGTCGCCAAGGTCTCGGGCAAGCCCGGACTTTGGCTCGTCGCCTATACAAAAAAGGGGAAAGCACCTATTTTGATGTTTTCCCCCAAAACTTCCATTCTTCCACTTTTCTTGCCGAATACAGGATTTTTAATCCTTTCCTTACGCCAGTTCCCGGAACAGCCCTTTCACCGCCGGATAGATCTTTCTGAATTTCTGATACCGTTCTTCATATTTTGCCGCCAGCTCTGCATCCGACTCCACTGTATCTACCACTTTCACCAATTTCTGTGCCGCTTCTTCCACAGACGCAAATTCACCGCAGCCGACCGCCGCAAGAATCGCGCCGCCGTATCCCGGTCCCTCCTCGCTTTCGATCACATCTACTTTCAGATTCATCACATTTGCGATGATCTTTTTCCAAAGCGGACTCTTCGCGCCGCCGCCGCAGATCTTCGTGCGCTCGATCCGGATACCGAGACTTTTCGCCACTTCCAGCGAATCGCGAAGTCCGAATGCCACGCCCTCCAGCACTGCCTGCGTCATCTCCTCCCTTGTCGTATCCATCGACATTCCGATAAATGCCGCGCGCGCTTTCGGATCGTTGTGCGGAGAACGCTCTCCCATCAGATACGGCAGATAGAATACGTTATTCTCGCCGAGTTTCGTGATCGCTTCCTGCTCTTTGGAATACTCCGCCGTCTTCAAAATCTCATCCATCCACCATTTGTTGCAGGAAGCCGCGCTCAGCATACATCCCATCAGATGATAATATCCGTCCGCATGGTCAAACGAATGAAGCGCATTGTGTTCATCCACACCGAACGTTTTGCTGGAAATAAAAATCGTACCGGACGTTCCGAGTGAAATGTTGCACATTCCGTCCCCGACGGTTCCTGTTCCGACTGCCGCCGCCGCATTGTCTCCGGCGCCCGCAACTACTTTGACATTCTCCGAAAGCCTCAATTCTGCCGCGATCTCCGGCTTTAATGTTCCGACAACTTCATAACTCTCATATAATTTCGGAAGCTGCTCTTCTGTCACTGAACAGATTTCCATCATCTCTTTTGACCAGCATTTATTTTTCACATCCAAAAGCAGCATGCCGGACGCATCCGAATAATCGGTGCAGTGTACGCCGCTTAAGCGGTATGCCAGATAATCTTTCGGAAGCATGATCTTTGCGATCCGTGCAAAATTTTCCGGCTCATTTTCTTTCATCCATAGGATCTTCGGCGCTGTAAATCCTGCAAATGCAATATTTGCCGTGTACTCTGACAATTTTTCTTTCCCGATCACCTGATTCAGATAATCGGTCTCTTTCTCGGTTCTTCCGTCGTTCCAGAGAATTGCCGGGCGGATCACCTCGTCATTTTTATCCAATGCGACAAGCCCGTGCATCTGTCCGCCGAAACTGATTCCGGCTACTTGACTTTTATCACACTCCGCCGTCAATTCCCGGATTCCCTCCATAGACTGTGTAAACCAGTCTTTCGGATCCTGCTCCGACCATCCCGGATGCGGAAAATACAGCGGATATTCTTTTGACACGATTTTGTGGATCTTTCCGTTCTCGTCCATCAACAGCAGTTTTACCGCAGAAGTTCCGAGATCAACACCAATATACAACATAACGTTTCCCTCCTTGTTTTTATTGAAAAGGGACAGCTCTCTCAAAAAGAGGGAACCGTCCCCTTGGGATTATCCTGATGATTTATGTCCTTTAAAATTTTCTTATTTCCACGGATTCTCCGTCGGATAACGTACGCCTGCCGGCTGGTTATATCCGATCTCCTCAACCGGAACGCCGATGTATTTGAATACTTCAAACAATGCTTTTCCATGGTTGCCAAATGCCACTGCACCGTGATGCGGATAGTTGCCCTCGATCAATACATGACGGTAGAATCTTCCCATCTCCGGAATTGCAAATACACCGATGGATCCGAAAGAGCGTGTCGCTACCGGAAGCACTTCTCCCTGTGCGATGTATGCGCGCAGTTTGCAGTCTGCTGTGCTCTGCAGACGGAAGAATGTGATATCTCCAGGTGCGATGTCACCCTCAAGTGTTCCCTGTGTCACTTCTTCCGGAAGAGATCTCGCCATGATCAGCTGATATCTCATCTCACAGAATGAAAGCTTGCTGGACGCTGTATTTCCGCAGTGGAATCCCATAAATGTATCTTTGTGTGTATATGGGAATTTGCCCTCGATCTCTTCTTTGTACATATCTGCCGGAACGTTGTTGTTGATGTCAAGCAGCGTCACTGCATCCTGGCTGACTACGGTTCCGATAAACTCGCTCAACGCTCCGTAAATGTCTACCTCGCAGGATACCGGAATGCCCTGTGCGGTCAGACGGCTGTTCACATAACACGGAACAAATCCGAACTGTGTCTGGAATGCCGGCCAGCATTTTCCTGCGATCGCAACATATTTGCGGTATCCTCTGTGCTCCTCTACCCAGTCTTTTAAGGTCAGTTCGTACTGCGCCAGTTTTGCGAGGATCTCCGGTTTCTTATTTCCTGCACCAAGTTCTTCTTCCATCTCTTTCACCACTGCCGGGATTCTTTCGTCTCCTGCATGTTTGTTGAATGCCTCAAACAGATCCAGCTCGGAGTTCTCTTCAATCTCGACGCCCAAATTGTAGAGCTGCTGGATCGGTGCGTTACATGCGAGGAAGTTCAACGGACGCGGTCCGAAGCTGATGATCTTTAAGCTGTTCAATCCGATGACTGCACGGGCGATCGGACGGAATTCCGCGATCATATCCGCACATTCCTCTGCGGTTCCGATCGGATATTCCGGAATATATGCTTTTACATTTCTCAGTTTCAGGTTGTAGCTTGCGTTGAGCATACCACAGTATGCGTCTCCTCTTCCCTGAACAAGGTTGTCGCCTCTTTCTTCCGCTGCCGCAACGAACATCTTCGGCCCGTCAAAATGCTTTGCAAGCAGTGTCTCGGAAATCTCCGGTCCGAAGTTTCCAAGATATACAACAAGCGCGTTACATCCTGCTTTCTTGATATCCTCAAGAGCCTGTACCATGTGGATCTCGCTCTCTACGATACAGATCGGACATTCGTAAATATCCGCGTCTCCGTATTTCTCTTTGTATGCTTTCATCAGAGCTTCTCTTCTGCTTACAGACAGACTCTCCGGAAAACAATCTCTGCTCACTGCAACAACTCCGATTTTCAATTCTGGCATGTTATTCATTGTAATACTTCCTTTCTTTGCTTTCTTGACTTTCTTTGCTTTCTTGACTTTCTTTGTTTTATCTTTGCGTCTTTCTTCACCTTACCCGTTTTCTCTCGGCTCAGATCTCGATATTCTCGCCTTTCAATCCGCAAAACGCACCGTCAATCCCGGCTTCCTCATGGGCGATCAGCCATTTATTCTTTGCGGTAATCAGACGTTCTTCACCGTCCTCCCCTGCCGGGAATGTCAGATCGGTGTTTGTTCCCGCCGGAAGTACGACTACGCAGCGAAATCCGCTCTCGCCCTCCGCTGTACACGGCGCATAGTGCAGCGTCGTCGCATATACTTCGATCACCGTTCCCGCCGGAACGAGGAACGCCTCCACAAGCGAAGTGTCATATGTATAGTCCGCCTGAATATCCTGCTCTGCTCCCAGCAAAAGCACAAGATCATTCACTGCGATATTGATCTCCGAAGAACGGTGATATTCCAGCGCATTCAGCTTCTTGTTGTCTCCGTTGCAATACCCGATCTGGATCGGCAGTCCTCCAAACGCACGGTTCTTCATCTCCTCCGCGTCCGGCAGCGCCTCCATCTCTTCAACTGACGGAACATATACAACCTCTTTTGTGAGTGGTGTGTGTTCCATTTCTTTTAAGATACCGGCTACATGATATCCGTTCAGAACTTTTCCGTATTTTTTGAATGATTCGTCATTCACATTTTGGATCTTCATCAAAGTCCTCCTTTCCGATTTCCCTGTATGCCAATATCATAGCAAGATTTTTTGTGAAACTCGACCATTTATTTATCTAAAACATGGCACTTTTTTGTCCTTTTTTATGTTACAATAAAGCAAGAAATACAAAACCAGATAATATAAAGAGTAATCATTAAGAAACATCATTCAGGAGGTCACCATGCAGTACAGTCATGAACTGATCATGCCAAATAAAGATCTGCCGTTTAAAATGTTCCTTTTCGAGGGAAAGGACGGCAACTATTTTCGGGACAAGCACTGGCACCGTTCGATCGAGATCTTCGCAGTGCTTGACGGAGGACTCGTTTTTCATATCGGAGACCGTACTTATCCGCTCTCCCGCGGTGAATTTATTCTTGTCAATTCCAACGAGATCCACTCCGTCGATTCGCCAAAACCGAACCGCACCGTTGTACTTCAAATACCGCTGAAAACATTTGAAGAATATTTTACCGGCGATCAATTTATCTTATTTTCGCACGACCCGAAAATACAGGATGAACAGGTCATGGCGCTGATCCGCGAAATGTACGACGCGTACACCGGAAAAGACTGTGGCTACGAAATGAAAGTGAAGAGTCAGTATTATATGCTACTCTATCTTCTTGTCACAAAATACCGGGAACTCGATGTCAGCCGTGACGCTGTAAAGCGCAGCAAAAAACTGACGAAATTGTCCGCAATCACGAACTACATCAAAGAAAATTATACCGAAGACCTCTCTCTTGAAACGCTCGCGGAGATCTTCGGCTATTCTCCCGCCTACCTTTCCCGAATGTTCCAGAAATACGCCGGAATCAACTACAAGTCCTATTTACAGGGAATCCGTCTGGAATATGCCTACCGGGAACTGCTCGAAACCAACCACACGATCAGCGATACCGCTTTGAACAACGGCTTTCCGAACAGTAAAGCATTTTCCAAAGCATTTACAGAAAAATACGGACGGCTCCCAAGTGAATTCCGGCGGGAGCAGAAAAAACGATTCTGAAAATACAAAGCCCCTTGAGATGCAAAAAACATCATCTCAAAGGGCTTTCTTTTTCATTTTTCTGTAAAATGCAAACACCCCCGGAACGCTGTGCTTCCAACGTTCCGGGGGTGTCTAAGACGAGGCGCAGACCGGATTTGAACCGGTGAATCAGGGTGTTGCAGACCCACGCCTTACCACTTGGCTACTGCGCCTTATTTTGTTGTTAGTCCGAAGACTAATGACTCCAACGGGAATCGAACCCGTGTTACCGCCGTGAAAGGGCGATGTCTTAACCGCTTGACCATGGAGCCATTATCGGTCAACCGCTAAGCAGTGACCGATAATTATATTAACACATCTACATGTAGATTGCAAGTGTTTTTTCATTTTTTTACAATGAATCTCTTTTCTGCTTCTAATCCACGGACATATTATCCTGATATTTCTTAAAAATGTGCCTCAGCATGATCACTGCGCAAATACTCAGTACCAGTTCCGCTCCTGCCTGTGCGTATGCCAGTCCGTAAAGCGGAAACAGATAATTCAGCAAAAACAGCAGCGGGATTTCCAATATGACTTTCCGCATGATCGCAAAGATCAGCGCATATTTGCCAAATCCCAATGCCTGAAATACACCCACAGATAAGAAGTCCACACACAGGAATACAAATCCCAGACTGAACCCTCTCAAAAATGCCGCTCCATAGGAAACGATCGCCTCATTATCCATAAACGCACGGACGATCCCACCGGCGCCGATGTTGTAAAGAACGGTCATCGCCGCAAGGATCGGAAGCATGATCTTCATCGCAAACAAGATCGTGTCTTTCATTCTCCGCCGGTTTCCGGAAGAAAATGTATAGCTGACCAGCGGCATGATCCCCTGTGAAAATCCAAGCGTGATCTGCATCGGAACCATATAAATCTTATAAGAGATTCCCATCGACGCCACCGCATCCGCACCGTAAACAGAAGTAAAATTGTTCAGGATCGTCATTCCGGTCACGTTCAGAAGATTCTGGATTGACGCCGGGATTCCGACACTGCATATCTCGGCTGCGATCGCTTTCTTAAAGCGGAACCGCTTCGGGTTCACACAGACAAATGTTTTCCCCCTTTTTACATACAGCAGAACGAAGAAATAAAGACACGCCGCACAATTGGAAATAAAAGTAGCGCATCCGGCGCCTGCCGCCCCCATATCCAATCCCCAAGGCAAAATAAAAATGGGATCCAGTATAATATTGAGGATACAGCCGCTCATCGTTCCGATACTCGCATGAAGTGAAGCGCCCTCCGACCGGACCAGATATGCCATGACCACATTTACGATCGCCGGAGCTGCTCCTAATGATACTGTCCAGAACATATACCCCTGTGTGGCGGCTCTCGTCGTCTCATCCGCACCGATCAGCGTAAGAAGCGGACTGCCGAATACCGTGCAGAGAATCCCGAAGATAATACCGCTGACCAAAGCGCAGTAAAATCCAAATGCCGAGCTCTCCTCCACCGTATTGTAATCTTTTCGTCCCATCGCACGGCTCATCATGCTGGATGTGCCGACGCCGAACAGATTATTGACCGCATTGAACGCCAGCAGCACCGGAGCTGCCAGCGCAACTGCCGCATTTTGTACCGGGTCGTTGAGCATTCCTACAAAATAAGTGTCCGCCATATTATAAAGTACCATGACAAGAGAACTAAACACCATCGGAATACTCAGTTGGGCAACCGCCTTTGGAATCGGCATACTTTCAAATAATTGGATCTTCTGATTTTGTTCCATAAAATAACTACTCCTTTTTCTTCCCCTTTCCCGCCGATACTATTCCTGACAATTCATCTGCATGGACAATACTTTTCCGTCCGGGTCAAAGTTGATCTGACAGCTGCGGAAGAAATGTTCTGCATCATGCCATGTATACATACTGACAGACTCATTTTCAAATACGTCCTCACATTCCCCGTATTTTTTCAGCACATCTTCTTTCAGACTTCCGATCTGTACGCCGCCCGGAAACTGTACCGTCAGCCCTCCGGCTTCCAGCGCCTTTGTATCCACGGAAATACTTCCGATCAGACATTGACTGACCGGCAGAGCTTCCGCCGACGGATTGACTAATGTAACTTTCAGTCGGTTTCCCGCCGTATCATTGTAATATCCCGTTATATATTCTCCGATCTCCACGGTCTGATCTTCCGCTGTCACAGACTGATCCATCTTAAGTCCCGCGGCTTCCAGATCTGCCGCCGCACACGGCAACGTTACCACCGCGTCATTGAGCTGAACCGTATAACTGTCCCAGCTTTCACCAAGCGCTTCGGACTTCGATGCCGCATCCATTTCACCGACGTCTTCCGCCGTAAACTGATCGATCCCGGTCACGACCGGTCCGTTTTTTACCTGTGTACGGACTTCCTCCGGAACCTGCACCTTTTCCGCCGTATTATATTCCAGGATCGTCAGATCCATATAATAAGTATTGATCTCATTTTCCCCAAAACCAAGCGTCTCTGCAGCACTTTCTTTCAGATCCACAAAGATTCTGGCCGGAAGCAGTTCCTCCTGATAAACCAAAATCTCGCATGGGAACCGCATCTGCTCCAACGCCCCCTCTGTCAGTCTTCCGCCTAACCCGAGTGAATTGAGCATCTTCGCATCCGCCGCGCCCTCAAGAACGTCTCCTGCGACAGCTCCGGTCAGCTTATAGCAGGCTTTTCCGTTTACCTCCGCAGTTTCCTCTTCCAGCGTCAGCGATCCCGCTTCCTCGGCAAATTCTTCTGCGATCTCTTCCGCAATCTCCGGACTCAATTCGATCTCCGCATCCTCCGCCGGACTGCGCGACCATGTATTCTGCATATTGGTATAAGACACCGTCTCATCCTTTTCTTCGGTCTGGTAAATCTCCGTGTCCAGCGTATAGCCTCCGCCCTGTACGTTCACTTCGATCTGCCCTTTTGCATGGACCGCCTCCGACTTCCTATCCGTTTCCATATCCAGATCCATTTTTACACCGGATGCCGATCCCGCATTCCCGGTTTCCGCCTCCAAGATCAGATTACATTTCATCGACTTCACAAATTCGCTCTCTTTTTCCATCATCTGCAGAAGCGTCTCCGCTGTCTTTGGGTCCTGTTCTCCCGCGCATCCCGTAAATACTGCTGTCATCACAAACACGCCGATCCCCAGTACGATCCGACGACATTTTTTTATTTTCCGATCCAAAAAATCACTTCCCTCTTTTTTCAAACACTGTTGTTAGCGTCGATGTACAAGGGAAAACACGCCTGCTTGTACACCGACGCTACTTCTTTATTATAGACTGCCTTTACATCGTTGCACAAGAAAGAATTTTATCTGCTTCCTTCCTGCTCCGTCTTCCGGTAAGAAACCAGCAGATCCACCATCCGGTCATAACTCTTTACCCCGTCGCTCTGCCCGTTCACTTTCAGGTAAGTATCATTGATCTGATTGGCGACCTCCGACACTTTCCCCTCATACGAATCCCAGAACCGGCTGTTTGCTTCCAGATCCGGCTCCACGCTCTGATCCAGACCGGAACGTACTTCCTGCCAGACCTCATGATCCGCGCGATACAGCGCATTGGTGCTGTAAATCCATGCCATCAGATATCCGCTGTACTGAAAATCGATCCTCTCTGCATGCTCGCATGCCAGAAACGCGATAAAATTCGCTTCCTGTTCCTGCATAAATCCACGCAGATGCGACAGTTCGTGACATTCAGTGAACGGAATGTTATAAGGCTGCATATCTCCGTTATAATTTGCCTCGACCGTAAACGGCGCATAGATCCCCGTCAGACTCTGATAGGAAAGGATTTCCGAAACGATCAGCTTTTTCGGACGCGGATAAAATCCCTGTAAAGATTCATACTTTGCGGAAAGCGCCTCCATCGCCCGCACTGCATCCGTCTCCTCCGGCGCATCCAGTCTCATTTCTCCGTCTGCAAATCCCGGTATCTTCGCCGCACAAAAAAGCATGATTCCGGAAACCAGAAGCAGCACACACGAAAGATACGGCAGAAAATAAGAAATCTTTTTCCGTCTTTGTCCCTGTTTTTCTTTCATCTCCCAGCCCCCTGTTCCGCCTGAAGATCGATCTGCCGCGTACAGATCCGATCCAGCAGTTCCCGGTCATGGCTGACTGCCAGTAGCCCGATCCCACGACGCCGGATCTCATCCATCAGAAAATGCCAGATCTCACTCTGTGTCACAAGATCCAGCATTGTCGTGATCTCGTCCGCAAGCAGAAAACGGGTGCGCTTCCCAAGCGCCCGCGCAATGCAGAAACGCTGCAGTTCTCCGCCGGAAAGTTCCTGCGGATACCGTCCCATCCATTCTTCTCGTATCCCCAATGCATCCAGCACACGAAGTTCCACTTCATCGCCCTCCGCGATCATATTCCGCATCCGCATTTTCGGATCCACTGCCAGCTCCGGCTGCTGCCAGATCATCTGCACCGGACAATATCCGCGATACGAAGCAAGCGGCTTTCCATCCAGAAGAATCTCTCCGGCGGACGGTTTCAAATATCCCGCCAGCAAACGGCACAACGTAGTCTTTCCAAATCCACTCGGTGCTGCTGCGCCAACCAGTTCTCCGCTCTCAAGCGTCAAATCGAAGCGGGATAAAATTTCCCTCGTCGTTCTGTTTCTTTTCGTTCGTTTGCTCTCATTTCCCGGAAATCCGATCTCATTCATCCAGGACATATCATACGAAAAACAAAGCGCTTTTGCTTCCAGTTTCATCTTCATCTCTCCTCATCATTTGCACCACGATCCGATACAGACCAGTGAGACGGCATCGCCCTCCAAAGCGCCTTTGTGTAAGGATGACGCAGTGTTTCTTCCGCCTGAAAATCCGCGGGAAACGCCTCTTCCGCCACACGCCCCTCATGCATCACCAAAATACGGTCTGCCGTCTCGACCGCCAGTTCCAGATCATGGGTGATCACAAGCACACTGCTCCCCATCTCCGCCAGTTCCCGAAAATGTCCCATGACCATCTTGGCTGTCTTCTTTTCCAGTCCCGGTGTCGGCTCGTCCGCGATCACCAGCCTCGGTTCTTCGATCGTCGCCGCCGCGATCAACACCCTCCTGCTCATTCCTCCGGACAGCTCAAACGGATACAGCGCCGCCGCATCCTCCTTTAAATGATAACGTTGAAAAATTTCTTTCAGTTTTGCTTTTTTCTGTGGATCCCGGCTTCCCTTTAATATCTGTGCGCCCGATTTCATCAGCGGATCCAAATAAGACGCCCCCTGCGGAACCAGCAAAATTTCGCTTCCGCGCAGTTGTTCGATCTGTTCTTTCTCCAGCAGTCTTTCACGATAAAAAATCTCCCCATCCATCGAAGCATTATAAGGAAGAAGCCCCATCACGGCATGTGCCAGCAGACTTTTTCCCGACCCGCTCGCACCGACAAGGGCGGTCACTTCTCCGGCATATGTGGAAAAAGACAGCCCACATACATTTTCGATCGTCCGCCGCTGCAGCCCGCGGGTATACTGCGTAAAAGAAATATGTAGTTCTTTCAACTCCAAGATTTTCTCACTCTGCATCTTTTTCCTCCCCTTAATCATGCACGTCCTTAATCATGCACGCTGCCCGGATCCGTCAGTTTCCGCAGATTCTGTCCGACCGCATAAAACAGTCCGGTCACGATCGTCAAAAATACCCCCGGGAACACCGCAAGCCACCACTGCCCTCCGAGCAGATACCGCATGGATTCCGCCAGAATATTTCCAACCGCCGGCTGGTTCGACGGCAAGCCAAATCCAAGGAATGTCACACTGGATTCATGCAGCACCGCGTGCGGAAACAGGAGAACCGTCCCGACAAGAAACTGCGGCAGCACATGTGGGATCACATGACGCCGGATCAGATGCCATTTACTTTTCCCCAATTTCTCGGCAACCTGAATGTACGGACTTTCCCGCAATTGGATCACCTCCGCCCGGATAACACGGGTCAGCGCCGGCCAGTGCGTCAGAGCGATCCCCACAGCCACCCCGAAAAATCCTCTTCCCAATGCCACGGTGACCAAGATCAAAAGCAGGATATGCGGGATCCCCAGCACAAGATCGATCAAAAAGGATATCACAGCATCCACTTTCTTTCCAAGGACTGCAGCCGCGATCCCCAATATCAGTGCGATCCCGGCGCTCACAGCCGCAGAAACGATCCCAAGCCCGATACTGAGCGCAAGTCCCCGTAGCGTCCTTGCAAACATATCTCTCCCCATCCAGTCTGTGCCAAATGGATGTGCAAGACACGGCGCGATATTTTTCGCGGTAAAATCAGTCGCCACCGCCGCATCCGCAAAGTAAATCCCTCCGATTCCGACCGCAAGCAAAAAGAACATCGCGCCAACCAGCCCGATCAGACTCCGTTCTCTCATCGTCATCTCTGTGCGCCTCCTTTCCGGATACGCGGATCAACCAGCCCATACAAGATATCCACGGTCAGATTTCCTGCCGCCGCCAGCGCCGCGCAGATCAGCGTCACAGCCATCAAAAGCGGCATATCGCTTCCAAGTCCTGCCTGCACTGTCGCCTGTCCCAATCCCGGATAAGAAAAAACCTGTTCCACCAGCACCGAACCGCCGATCAGCTCCCCGATGGAAGCCGCCTGTAATGTGATCGCCGGGAGCAGGATATTGCGCAGTCCGTGCCGCCAAAACAAACGAAACCCACGCTCCCCTCCCGCACGGGCAAACAGCATATAATCGCTGTCCATTACCTCGATCATTTTTTCTCTCGTGTGCAACGTAATATTCGCGGTTCCGGTCAGACTCAACGTCATCGCCGGAAGCACAAAATGTGAAATCCGCTCCGCCAGAGACACTTCGGACGCCGCAACACCGATCGGTACGCTCATCCCGATCGGGAACCATCCAAGCCAGACTCCGAAGACGATCAAAAGCAGCATGGCGACCCAGAATGCCGGAGTGTCCGAGATCAACAGGCTGTACCCGCGGATCAGCCGGTCGCACCACTTTCCACGCCGCATCCCTGCCACCGCGCCGAGCATTACGCCGAGAAGTCCCGACAATGCCCACGCAAAAAGCAGCAGCGGCAGCGAGTTTGCCAGCCGTACCGCGATCACCTGACTGACCGGCTGCCGATATAAAAGAGACGTTCCCATATCCCCTTTCAGAAAATCTGTGATCCATGCAAGGTACTGCTGAACCGGAGAGGCATTCGTCCCCCAGTATGTTTCCAGTTTTTCAATCTGCTCGGCGCTCATACTGCCAAGCGCAGTCTGTCCCACATTTGCCTGAAGAGGATCCACCGGCGAACATTTCATCAATGCAAATGCGGCGATGCTCGTACAAAAAAGAAGCAGCAAAAACCGTATGCACTTTTTCCCGATACGAATCCATGTATCTCTCACAGCGATCCTCCTTCATTTCTTCTATTTCTTATGTGTTTTCCACATTCACTGCTTTTTTCAGATCAGTTTTCCACATTCCATGACCACTGATCCACATTATTCACGATCGACCACCCATGTCCGTGTGGGTGGATCTTCTGCTCCGCAACCTGCAGTCCGTCCCGCACAAAATACAAATGATCGATGTTGCAAAGCCAGATCCACGGAATATCTCCCTCCTGCGTAATTCCGGTCGTACCATCCCACTGTGCTTTTTTCCATAATTCATAAGATTCCGTCCCCGAAGATGCGGCAAGCGCCTGATCCATATACGAATCTACCGATGCATTTGCACAAGGAGAGTACTGTGCCGTCTTTGCATCTCCCATCGTATGGTAAATGTTGTAAAGTTCCATCGGCGTATGCGCTCCCCAGCCCCATATCATCGGATCCGACTGCGCCCGGTCATACGCGGTATCCCAGCCGACTCCCTCAACCGTCACTTCGATGCCGAGTTTGGCAAGCTGATTCGCTGTGTCCTCCGCAAGCGCCTGCCTGACAGAATCTCCGTTATTAAACAATAATGTGAACGCTGCTTTCTCTCCGTCTTTCCTCCGGATCCCGTCTTCAGCCATTTTCCATCCGGCTTCGTCCAGAAGCTGTTCCGCCTGTTCCGGATCATAGGAAACGGCGCTCTTTTCATTATACCACGGCATCTGATCGCAGACACTGTACGCCTCCGTTCCGTATCCATTCAGTACATGCTCGATCATTTCCTCCCGGTCGATTCCGATGTTGATCGCGCGGCGCACGTTTACATCCGCGGTAAATGCATTTCCATACACAATACCGTCACGCGTCTCTTCCTCACTGCACGGCAGGTTAAATCCGCGGTTATCCACCGTATGAACTGCCCTCAGATGATATCCCTCGATTTCCTGATCGCTGTACGAAGCTGCCGTGTGCGCTACATCTGCCTGATCTGCCAGCACTGCCGCAAGCGCCGCATCCTCCTCCATGAACAATACCGTCACGGTTTTTATTTTCGGAGCCTCCCCGTAATAGTCCGGATTTGCCTCAAAAATCATCTGCTGTCCACGATCCCATTGTTTCAGCTGATATCTTCCCGAGCCGATCGGATTCTGCCCGTAATTTTCGTCGTATGCATGCTTGGGCATGATCCCCACGACCGCCATCGTATACGGCCAGATCGAGTATGGTTTTGTCATGGAAAATTCCACCGTTGTCTCGTCCAGCGCTCTCGCTTCTTTCAGCATCGTAAAGTCTGCCACAGTGCTTTCATCCCGGCAATGATTGTATGTAAACGCCACATCTTCCGCGGTCAGTTTTTCCCCATCTGTAAACGTCACGTCATCCCGGATCGTCACCGTCCACGTCAGACCGTCCTCGCTGACTTTATAATCGACAGCAAGATCTTTTCCGATCTGCAAGTCTTTTGTTGTAGTCGTCAATGTGCTCTGGATCAGCGGTTCGTGGGTATGTTCCCCGACACCCCAGCCATATGCCGGATCGAATCCCGCCTCCGGCTCCGACGTCTTCGGCATCGTCACGACCACTGAATCTTTGCTTTCCCCTGTCAAATGTTCCTGTCCTGTCTTCTCCGATACTGCGTCCTTTGTTCCGCAGCCTGCCGCCAGACTTCCGGTCATCCCGATCAAACAGACCGCCGCCAAACCTGCCAGCACAGCCCTCTTCTTTCTCATCTTCATTTTCTCTCCTGTAAGTTCAAACTATCTCAGAATACAATAAAACCCGGTACAAACTGTACCGGGTAAAGTGGAGAATACGAGATTCGAACTCGTGACCTCCTGCTTGCAAGGCAGGCGCTCTCCCAACTGAGCTAATCCCCCATATCCATTCTATATTGCTTCATCGAACTTTTATAAAATAGCATATTCCAAACGTTCTGTCAACTGTTTTGAAGTGATTTCGTTGTTTTTCTGTGACAAATTCCGGACAAACCTTGATTTTCCACTTTACTCATGCTATACTACAACACGTTGCAAAGCCCACAAAAACAAGGTCTTATAAGGGTTTCGCCGATTTCCGGCGCAAGCCAAATACCTACGGTATTTGACTCTCGCGACATTCGCCAAATGGATGTGCAAGCACCTCCACATGGCTCATTGTTTCACGGAAATGAATCGAGTGTTCGTGACCTTCCACTCGTAAAACAAAACTAAAGGAGCTTAAAAATGAAAGAAAAGAAAACCTTCTCTGTGCTCTTCATGGCACAGGCAGCGATGATCGCTGCAATCTACGTCGTAGTAACTCTTGTGTTCGCGCCATTCAGTTATGGTGAAGTGCAGGTTCGCCTGTCCGAAGCACTGACGATCCTCCCGGTGTTCACTCCGGCTGCAATTCCAGGACTTTTTATCGGCTGTCTCATCAGCAATATCTTAGGCGGATGCATCATCCCGGATATTATTTTCGGTAGTCTTGCCACTTTGCTTGGAGCGGTCTTCACTTACATGCTTCGCAATCGGAACAAATTCCTTGCACCGCTGCCGCCGATCCTGTCCAATATACTGATTGTACCGTTTGTACTTCGTTATGGATACCAAGTGCCGCTGCCGATCCCATTTATGATGCTGACCGTCGGAATCGGTGAAGTCATCTCCTGCGGTGTGCTCGGCATGATCGTCTATGCCGCATTGAACCGTTATAAACATACCATTTTCAGAACGGCTTCGCTTTCATAGATTGAAGCAGATAAATCACCGGAAGTGCCAAAAGGCACATTCCGGGATTGTAAGCAGTCGCCAAGGTCTCGGGCAAGCCCGGACTTTGGCTCGTCGCCTCTACAAGAAAAGACGTCGAAACAATCTTTCCCCGGAACTCCAAGGGACACGATTGTCTCGACGTCTTTCTTTTATTTCATTTGTTTTATAAATTTTGTACCCGCAGGGCACGGATCGCGTTCAGGATCGCAAGGATCATCACTCCGACGTCCGCAAAGATCGCCGCCCACATATTTGCGATTCCCAATGCCCCCAACCCAAGGCAGGCAAATTTGACAACAAGCGCAAATACAATATTCTGATAGACGATCCGCAGACATTTTCTCGAAATCCCGATCGCTTTCGCTATCTTTTGCGGATCATCATCCATCAGCACAACATCCGCAGCTTCGATCGCCGCATCCGATCCCATCGCTCCCATTGCGATTCCGATATCCGCCCGTGTCAACACCGGAGCGTCGTTGATCCCGTCGCCGACAAATGCCAGTTTCTCTTTCTCCGATTTTTTCGCAAGCAGCTCCTCTACCTTTTCGACTTTATCTGCCGGAAGCAATTCACTGTATACTTCATCAATTCCAAGTGTTTCTGCCACCTGTTCCGCTACACGCCCGGCGTCTCCGGTCAGCATGACCGTCTTTTTCACTCCGGCTTTTTTCAGTTCCGCAACGGCTTCTTTTGCATGTGGCTTCACAAGATCGGAAATCACGATATGCCCTGCATACTCGCCGTCGACCGCCATATGGATGATCGTCCCGACTTTATGGCAGTCACGATATTTTACATGCAGCCGCTCCATCAATTTACTGTTTCCTGCTGCGACTTCCTGCCCGTCAACCTTTGCAAGAATACCATGACCGCTGATTTCCTGAATCTTGGTCACACGGTTCCGATCGATTTCTTTTCCGTATGCTTTGCGGATACTTTTACTGATCGGATGGGACGATGCACATTCCGCAAGCGCCGCATACTCCAACAATTTTTTCTCATCCATTTTGTTATGATGAACCGCGCTCACCTCAAACACACCCTGTGTCAAAGTTCCTGTTTTATCAAACACAACGTATTTTGCCTGCGACAATGTTTCCATATAATTAGAACCTTTGATTAAGATTCCTGCTTTGCCGGCGCCGCCGATTCCGGCAAAAAAGCTGAGCGGAATACTGATCACGAGCGCGCACGGACAACTGATCACCAGAAATGTCAATGCACGGTAAATCCATACGCTCCACTGTGCAGTCTGCCCCAAAAACAACATCTGGACAAGCGGCGGAAGAATTGCCAGCGCAAGCGCTCCATAACAGACTGCCGGCGTATATACTTTCGCAAACTTCGAGATAAAATTCTCCGATTTCGATTTACGGGAACTGGAATTTTCCACAAGTTCCAGTATCTTAGATACCGTAGACTCACCGAATGCTTTTGTTGTCCGCACTTTCAGAACACCTGTCATGTTGATACAGCCGCTGATGATCTCATCTCCCGGTTTTACATCTCTCGGAAGACTTTCACCAGTCAATGCGCTCGTATTCAGGCTCGCCGTTCCTTCGGTCACGATACCGTCCAGCGGAACTTTTTCTCCCGGCTGCACAACGATGATGCTTCCGATCTCCACCTCATCCGGATCCGCCTGTTCCAACTTGCCGTCTCTTTCCACATTGGCATAATCCGGACGGATATCCATCAGCGCGCTGATATTTTTCCGGCTTTTCCCTACCGCATAACTCTGAAAAAGTTCCCCGATCTGATAAAACAGCATCACAGCGATCGCTTCATTATAGTCGCCGCTTCCGGAATAAATCGCCAGAGCAAATGCGCCGACGGTCGCAACTGCCATCAGAAAGTTTTCATCAAACATCCGGCGGTTTAAAATTCCTTTTCCCGCTTTCCGCAAAATGTCATAACCGATCACAAGATATGCCGCCAGATAAAGAGTCAACTGCAAGACTCCCTCTATTGGGATCAGATTTAGCACAAGTACCATCGCCGCAGTGATCAGAATCCTGTAAAGCATCTTTTTCTGCTTCTTATTCATAGCCGTTCTCTCCTTTTCATTTTCTCCACTTTATGATCTCACTCGTTTTATCATATGTTCAATCATTCATATGTTATCTTTAAATTTACACCCCTTTTGCTCTCGCAGCCGGGGTGCTCTTTTCCATTTCCTATAATTCGATCTCGCAGTCTGGTTCTACCTTTTTACAGGCTTTCAATACGTCTTTCATAACCGCTTTTGCATCCTGACCGTCTTCAAATTCAACGATCATCTTCTGTGTCATAAAATTCACGGTTGCATCCGCAACTCCTGCCGTTTTCTTTGTAGCTTCCTCCATCAGGTTCGCACAGTTTGCACAGTCCACTTCAATTTTGTAAGTTTTTTTCATGATGATTACCTCTCCTTTTATCATTTTATCAATTAATCATTTGTTTAATCTTTGTAAGATTAATATAGTCCTTTTCTTGCAAAATGTCAACTGCTATTTTCAAAATTTTCGTATCGGTATATCAAAAAGCAGATCTCGCAAACGGCAATTTCAATTCCGAAAACTCACCGCCCTGCAAAGTCTGCTTTTCCTGTTTCTTCTTTTTTTACTTTTTTTATTTCATATACGCAACAAATGTATTTCCGCTTCCCGCAGTCATCGCTTCCATCTCTTCCATTGTCACCGTATATTCTGCCGCGCTTTCCGGATCCACATAAGTCACCGTGTCCGTACTGTATCCGGTCAAAAGGATCGTATGGCTCGCATCCGTCATCGCCAGCACCGGCGTTCCCCTGTTGATAATGTAGAGCACCTGACTCAATGTACATCCGCTCAGATCAATTTTCTTTAAGCCGTACTGTTTTGCAAATTCCGTACATGCATCGAATGACGTCTGCCCCTCCGCAAGTCCAAACGGCTGGATCTCATTATAATAGACAAGATCGCGATTTCCTTTTTCCCAGATGTAAGCCTGTTCCGAAGAAATCACCACTCCGGATACCTGTTCCGCTTTCTGGATCGCATACGCCGCTTTGTCGTAGATTGCTACAAGCTCGCCCATTCCATACACATAATACTGATCGGACGGTATCTTATCATTCAGGGCGATCGTCACCGCCTGATCGATCATGACCTGTTTCGGGCGTAAAATGTGCGGAGACAATTCTTTGATCTTCTTTGCAAATGTCAGATGCATCTGTCTTTGCTTTCGCTCCGTATCATAAGATTCCAGCGTCACCGCGCTTTCTTTCCGCTCTTCATTGCTCGTGATATAATCCTGACTTGTTCCTGTATAGATTTCGCCCTCTTTTGTTACCCGGTTCAATGTCACCATATTTTCTTCCACGATAATATCGGAAATATAAATGCCCTCCTGAGCATAGTTCATCTCCGCCTTATTATCGGCACCGCGGATCTCCAGTTCATACATCGGGATCACTTCTTCGCCCGCAGTTGTTTTTCCAAGGTCACTCTCCCGCACATATCCGCATATGAAATCATTTTTAATAAATCCAAGCGGACGGATCGCTTCCCCTTTCCGGGCTTCCACCTGATAAGAGGAACCGTCTGCAAGATCCATCACCTGAACCGTCTTCGCAGTGTTCAATTCTCCGTCCGTCTGGTACGCCAGCAGATGACCGTCCGAAGACGCCACATACTGTCCCTCTTCCAGACCGGTCGCAAGCTCTTTCTGTGAATTTTTTGTCACATCCACCTGATAGAGCACACCCCCGGCAAGCACATAGAGAAGCTGTTCCCGATGATTATAGTAAACCATCTTGCCCAGTTCCTCTTCCGCGATCGCAAATGATTTCGTGCTCGGGATAAATGCGATCTCATTGACGGCATTTTCCTGAATATCAAAGTAATAGACGTCCACGCCGACTTCTCCCTCGTGCTCTCCGCGGTTCATATAGCCGTACACAGCAAATACGGTACTTCCGTCCTCTTCCATGCTGATGATCCGGACCGCATGCTCGTCGTTGCGGCTCCGCACATCATGTCCCTCCATGTTGGCAAAGCTGAATACAAGAGACAATTCGTCCGTCTTCTGATTGTACGTCCACAAATCCCGTTCCTGCACAAAGGAGACGACCGTCCCTTTTTTATTTACCGCAAAATCCAGATCCGGCTCTGCCATTCCAAGCAGAATCCCCGTCTCATCCAGCACATGTTTGTTGCCGTTAAATACTTGATTCATACTGCGGTTATAGTCCAGAAGATACATCTCTCCGCCGCTGTACCGCACGCGGAAAAATTCTTTCACATTAAATGTCTCGACTTCCCCGGCATCACCTTTGCAAGTCACCTGATAATCCGCCAGCAGCGACGTATAAACACTGTTGCTCTCTTTGATGCTCCATTCCACTTCCGTTGAGATCTGCGGTTCTAATTCCCCCCATTTGACCTGCGAAAGATCCGAATGGATATTGACGGTCTGCAGCGTCGTGTTGTCACTCTCTTCTCCCGGCTCCAGATATCCTCCAAGATTCAGACCATTCTCCGCTCCGAACGTCGCGTCGTGGAACTGCACGGCAAAATCCAGACATTCTGCAATGGACAGCCCGGACTGCCACTCGATCCTCGTATAATAAAAAATCTGTTCTTTTTCAGCAGTTTCCAGGATCACTTTCAGAACTGCCTCCTGCACACCCTCCGGCAAGCCCCGGTTCACATCCAGCGTCACGCTGCTTCCGGTCAGATCCCGCACCGTATCTTGCAGATAGGTCGTACCACCGTCCAGTGAGTACACCTCATACTGCACATTTTCAATCTCGTTTCCTTTCTTCTCCAGTCCCAGCGTCAGGATCCCATTGTCCGGAACCGGTGTGATCGTATCCCGCATCGCGGTAATATCCATCTCATCCACATATCCGGCAAGGATGTTGACCGTATGATCCTCCACGGAAAATGAAACTCTCGGCAGTGTCGGATCCCCCAGACTGATCGTCTGATCCGCGGTCCCGCGGTTCGTCAAAAGACTGCTTACAACAAGCGCAAGAAGAAAAACGCCGCTTAAGATTCCGATCCGCGTCCAGATTCCGCCTTTCGTCTTCCGCTTATTTTTTTCATTCTTCTTATTCTTCATACGCACCTCCTGCTTTCAGCAGTGCGCCAAGTGTCGGTTCCACATGAAGAAATGCTTCACAGTCACGGATCTGCCGCGCACACTTCTCTGTCTCCGCGCGCTTCGCCGGCTCTTTCTCTCCGTTTTTCTCCCGGACCGGTTTTACCGCGCGGATCAAAATATTTTTCGGCGTGTGCTCCATATCGATAAACTCCAAAATCTGCGTCTCATAGCCGACGCTTTCCAGATACTGCGCGCGAAGCCCGTCTGTCACAAGCGCTGCGAACCGCTCCTTTAAAAGTCCGTATTTCATGACAGGAGCAAGAATATCGTTTCGCATCTGTCCGTTCAGCTCATGCTGGCAGCACGGCACTGACAAAATGACTTTCGCATTCCAGCCAACCGCTTTTGCAAGCGCATGATCCGTCGCCGTATCACAGGCATGAAGCGTCACGACCATATCGACCTTGTCGACTCCGTCGTAATCCGCAATATCCCCCTCCAAAAAAGTCAGTTTTTCATATCCGTATTTTACTGCCAGTTCACTACAATGGCGGATCACCTCTTTTTTCAGATCCAGCCCGATGATCCGAACGTCGTAATTCTGAAGTTCATGCAGATAATAGTACATTGCAAATGTCAGATAAGACTTCCCGCATCCGAAATCCAGGATCGTCACTTCCCGTTTCTGATCCAGCCTCGGAAGAATATCCTCGATAAATTCCAAAAAACGGTTGATCTGCCGGAACTTATCAAACTTTGTGCGCACGATTTTCCCATCCTGCGTCATCACGCCGAGATCCTGAAGAAACGGAACCGGGATCCCCTCTTTCAGAATGTATTTCTTACTCCGGTTATGGGAAAGATCCGCCTGCTTTTTCCCGCCTTTTGCCTGATGTTTCTGGATCGTCACTTTCCCCTTTTTACTCACGAGAACCGTATATTCCATGTTCCCCGAATCAAGCTGCATCTGCCGGAACTCTTCCATATAGGACAGAATCCGCTCCGCCGCCTGCTCCGTCTCCAGATTCTCATGAAACGCCTGTGTTTTCGTAAAGGATTCCAACTGGTAAATCCGCTTTCCGCGCATCTCCACCGGGCGTACTTTGATCTTCAGAACGCCGTCTTTTTTACGCGGATTGCTCAAGATCGCCTGTACAAATTCTTTATTCAATACGTCATTTAATAATTTCTGAATTGCTTCCATAATTTCCTCATCTATTCTGTCAAATCAATCAAACTTATTTTCACTCTCCTATTGTAAAGCAAAACCCGGGAACACGCAAGCATCCGCCGTGCATTCCCGGGTTCATCCCCACTCCACTGTATTTCATACATATTTTCTTACACGCAGTTCTACGCCGACCGACTCCGCCAGTTTCCGGCTCGCCTCGATCTCCTCCGGCGTAAGTACGTCCACAACCGTCATCTTTACCTTTGGTATCTGTTTTCCACATTCCTGTGCAAATGCGAGCATTCCCTCAAACGCATTTTCAAACTGCGGGCGCGTGATCTCCATGTAGCTCTCTTTGGTCGGTGCGTTCAGACTGATCGATACGACGTCCGCAACCTCTGCCAGCTCCGGAACAATATCCCGTTGATGATAGAGATTTCCCAATCCGTTCGTATTGACGCGGATTTTCAGACCGTAGGTTTCTTTTGCGTACTTCGCAGATGCATTCAGCACGTCCAGTGCACAGGTCGGTTCCCCGTAACCGCAGTATACAAGTTCGGATCTCCCCGTAAAGTCGTATGCATCGATCGCCGCTTTTACCTCTTCAAGTGTCGGGTCTGCTTTGTGCCAAAGCGTCTGTGCATCCCCGACTGTGTCATGGTGCATCCGAATACAGAATTTACAATTACAGTCACATTTGTTCGTCAGATTTACATAAACCTGATCTTGATAAGTATACAATATCTCTGCCATTTTTATGCGCCTCGCTTCCCGAAATTTTTCCAGTCTGCACCGGGGATCAACATTCCCAGATATTTTTCGTAGTTCGCCCCCTCATTGCGCGGGACCTTCTCTTCCGCCGCGTCCGCCATCGCCGCCCCGATCAATGTGCCCGCCAGTTCCACCGTCTCAAACAAATCCTCGCCGCGCGCCATTCCTCCTGCCAGGATCGACGCAAACAGATCTCCGGTTCCCGAGAAACTGCCGCCGATATATGGAAATGCAAGAAGTTTCGTCTGCCGCTTTGTCACGACCAGGTTTCCGATCTTCATTGCCCCTGTTGTCTCGTCTTTGAAACGGATCCCGGTCACGACAACCGCCTTTTTCACATGGCTGTTCGATCCTTTCCGCAGAAAATTCTGCCCCATCTGCTCTGCGATCGTCACAAGATGTTTTTCGTCCGTCATCTGCTCCAGCATCCGATAATCCGTCCCGGTCAGAAGACACAGTTCCGTCAGATTCGGCGTGATCAGATCCGCCTCCCCCGCAAGCTCTTTCATACCCACAAGCAATTCGGGGGTGAAGATTGAAAATATTTTCCCCTCATCTCCCATAATCGGATCCACGAGCAAAAATGCCCCTTTTTTATAAAACGTATCCAGAAACCGAAGCATCTGTCCGATCTGCGCTTCGTTCCCCGCAAACCCGGTATAGATTCCGTCAAAGTGAACGTCCATCTTCTCCCATTCTGCGCGGATCTTTTCCATTTTCTCTGTATAATCATCGTAAAAATAGCTCGGAAATCCGGTCTGTGCACTCAAAACCGCTGTCGGAAGCGGACACGGCTGCACACCCATCGCCGCGATCACCGGGATTGCCGCAGTCAGGGAACATTTTCCGAATCCGGACAGATCATTGACAACTGCTATTTTCTTTATCATAAACTTCCTCTTTTCTACCAAACACAATGTTCCTATCCGTAAATCACCGGAAGTGCCAAAAGGCACATTCCGGGATTGTAAGCGGTCGCCAAGGTCCCGGGCAAGCTCGGACTTTGGCTCGTCGCCTATACAAATAAATCGGGCGTCGGCACATACCGACGCCATGCTTTTACAATATCACAAGTCTGGTTCTGTCAAAATATCCACTATCTTTCAATTCATCCAGTCCAGTTCATTGCCGCAAACTATTTTCACGATACAAGAAAATGTTTCTGCCGCAGTGCCTCCTCGATCAGATCCAGCGTTTCCTCCGAGTCTGCCGCCACTTTATGATAATGGTAGTTGGAAGTGATATTTTTCAGCGGACTTGATTTTCCGCTCCGGATATCCTCCATAAATGCTTCTACTTTTCTGCGGGAGTTGATCCGAAGTTCCGCTTCCATATGCCCATATACCCGGTGATTCACCATAACGTTGGCGACCGTACCGCCCAGATCGATGATCGAATATAGCTCTTCCTCCAACTGTTCATCCGTATGATTGACTTTAAAGACCCGCTCTCTCACAAGTGGTTCCTGTATGATATATCCACGGTTCGTAGAAATAATATCATATCCGGACGCCCGGATCAGAGCTATATCCTGTACGATCACCTGACGGCTCACATCACACTGTTTTGCGAGCGCAGTTCCGGAAAGCGGCTTTTCACTGTTCTGGATCAGTTCTACGATCTTTGTTCTTCGCTCCGTCCCTGTCATGTCTTCTTTAAGCCTCCGTCGGATGCAGATTTTTCAGGGAAATATCAAGGATCGGTGCGGAATGCGTCAGCGCGCCGCTGGAAATGTAATCCACGCCGAGACTTGTCAGTCTTCCGATATTTTCCTTTGTCACGTTTCCGGAACATTCTGTCTCCGCCCGTCCGTCAATGATGCGGATCGCTTCCTGCATCTCTTCCGTGGACATATTGTCGAGCATGATAATGTCCGCTCCGGCTTCCACCGCTTCTCTTACCATATCAAGATTCTCCACTTCCACCTCGATCTTCCGTACAAATGGCGCGTACTCTTTTGCCATCTGCACTGCCTTTGTCACGCTTCCTGCCGCTCCGATGTGGTTATCTTTCAGAAGTACGCCATCGGAAAGATTATAACGGTGATTGAAACCGCCGCCGACACGCACCGCGTATTTTTCAAAAATACGCATATTCGGCGTTGTCTTTCTCGTGTCCAGCAATTTTGTCTTGGATCCCTCCAATAATTTTGCTACATTACTTGTATAGGTCGCAATTCCGCTCATCCGCTGCAGATAATTCAGCGCGACACGTTCGCCGGACAAAAGCACACGGATATCGCCGTAAACTTTTCCCATCAGATCTCCGTTCTTCACATGATCTCCGTCTTTACAGAAAAATTCCACCTTTGTCTCTGCATCCAGAAGTTCAAATACCCGTTTGAAAATGTCCAGTCCCGCGATCACACCGTCTTGCTTGCAGATCAGATCCACCTCGCCTGCCACTGCTTCTTGCATCACGGAATTGGTCGTCACGTCTTCACTGGAAATATCCTCTCTCAATGCTTCTAAAATCAAATGATCTACCTGTAATGTTGTTGTAATCTTATTCATCTCTTCCACCTCGTTTTTCTATTTCATCTGCGGCACGTTTTGCAAATACAAGACTCTCCAGCAGAGAGTTGCTTGCCAGACGATTTGCTCCGTGCACGCCGTTGCAGCTTGTCTCCCCGACCGCATACAAATGCGGCATCGAAGTCCTGCTGTTGGAATCCACCCAGATCCCTCCCATAAAATAATGCTGCGCCGGCACAACCGGGATGCATTCTTTCGTCACATCATATCCCTCTTCCAGACAGTGCCGGTAAATATTCGGGAAATGTCTCAGGATCGTCTCTTTTTCAATATGTTCCATCGAAAGCCATACAAAATCAGTTCCGTCTTTTTCCATCTGTTCATGGATCGCCTTTGTCACGACGTCCCGCGGCAAAAGCTCATCCACAAACCGTTCCATATTTTTATTATAGAGCACCGCGCCCTCTCCCCGAACTGATTCGGAGATCAGAAAACGCCGTCCCGGCTTCGTCGAATACAGTGTCGTCGGATGGATCTGCACATAATCCAAATGCTCCAGACGGATTCCGTATTTCTTCGCCAACTCAATCGCATCTCCCGTCAAATGCGGAAAATTCGTCGAATGCCGGTACAGTCCGCCGATCCCTCCGCTTGCAAGGATCGTGTTCTCTCCATAAATTTCCAGTTCTTCCGTTTCTCCCGAACCGTCTTCATTCCGACGCACTGCCTTGATCCCTTTGCAGATCCCATCGTCGATCAGAAGATCCGTCATCGTCGTATATTCGTATAACGTCACATTTTTTAACGCTTTTACCTGTTCCAGAAGTTTGCTCGTGATCTCTTTTCCGGTCACATCTTCGTGGAACAAAATCCGCGGTCTCGAATGCGCGCCCTCCCGTGTAAATGCAAAATCTCCGTCTTTCTTCTCAAAATCCACGCCGTATCCGACCAACTGCCGGATGATTTCCTGAGAGCTGCGGATCATAATGTCCACCGACTCTTTTCGGTTTTCATAATGTCCCGCGCGCATCGTGTCTTCAAAATAACTGTTGTAATCATCCTCATCTCTGAGCATGCAGATCCCCCCCTGTGCCAGGAACGAATCACTGCTTTCCAGATCGGATTTTGTGATCATCACGATCTTTTTTTCCCTCGGAAAACTCAGCGCGCCAAATAGCCCGCCGACTCCGGTACCGACGATCACAACGTCTGCCTTTATTCTCATGTTTTTAAATTCCTTTCCGACCGGCTTCCTATTTTGGCTTCCTATTTTGCCAATTCCAGCATTTTTTCCAGCGGGCGCTTGGATAATTCTCTCAATTCCTCACTGATCTGAACTTCATTCTCCCCGGTCTTCAGTACATGCAGGATCTTCTCAAGCGTGATCTTCTTCATATCCACACATACCGGTTCCGTCTCTGTAAAATAAAACTTCTTTCCCGGATTCTCTTTTTCCAGTTTGTGCCGCACGCCGTTTTCCGTACAGATGATAAATTCTTCTGCATCGCTGTTTTTTGCATAATTGATGATCCCCGATGTGCTTCCTATGTAATCGGAAAGCTCCAATATTGCTTTCGTACACTCCGGATGTGTCAATACCAACGCATTCAGATGTGCTTCTTTTGCACGCTTCAATTCTTCAAGCTGCATCTTCTCGTGGATCGGACAGAAGCCCTCATTATATACAAAATGCTTTTCCGGTACCTGCTCTGCAACAAAATGTGCCAGATTCCGATCCGGGATAAAGAAAATATTCTTATTCGGCAGCGCCTTTACGATCTGTACCGCATTTGCAGAAGTCACGCACACATCCGAATACTGCTTTAATTCCGCGGTGGAATTGATGTAGCAGACAACCGCCAGATCTTCGTATGTCTCGCGCATCCGCTCGATCGTCTCCCGGTCTGCCATATGCGCCATCGGACAGTCTGCCTCTGCGTCCGGCATCAGAACGGTCTTCTCCGGATTCAGAACTTTTGCGCTCTCTCCCATAAATGACACGCCGCAGTATACGATCGTCTGCTCTTCTAATCCGACCGCAATCTTGCTCAAATAAAAAGAATCTCCGATATAATCTGCAATATCCTGTACTTCCGGCGTCACATAATAATGCGCCAGGATCACTGCATTCTTCTCTTTTTTTAACTGTTTGATTTCCTCTGTAATTGTCATTGTCCTTGCCTTTCTCAAATGAATTCCCTTTGAGTTGTTTTCATTTGCCGCGGTCAGCACATAAATCGATACTGACAGAAAAAAGCGGAGACATTTGCTCCGCTTTCCGCATACAAATTCATTTGATTATAGCACATAACTTTACAGGTGACAAGACAGTAATCTTCCTATTACTTTTATTTTTCTTTTATATATTGAACACGGTTTATACACATTTTCTGGCTATACTAATAACCAGATAGTTGATAAACAACTATCTCCCCCCTCATAAAGTATAGGTATCCCGGGCAACCGGGGTACCGCACTTTACTCTCATTCCTTTATAACTATAATAATTACAAAAAACCGCCTATACAGGCGGTTTTTTGCATACTTTTTCATACCAAGTTTTTGCATATCTGAGCTCTACGAATCCAAGATTCCCTGAACTTTACCAAGTATTTTCCCAAAACATTCAAATCGATCATTCTCATGAACTTCCACATCCGGATCCATGACATTCAATGCTCGCAGCCTGATCACACCATCTTTTCGGTAAAACAGGCGAATGTAACATGCCCCATTCAATGAAAAAATCCCGATTTCATTTTCTCCTACCGGCTGCTGTGCCAACGCAATGACATCATTCTTTTTAAATACCGGTTCATATCGATCAGTTTGAATCTGGAAGCAATACTCCATCCCGTCCACGATGTTCTCCCGTCTGACACGGAACACATCGGGGTGAGGCGTCATAAGAAATGCTGCATCGCCATTTCGTTCGCCCGGTTGATAACAAGGAAATACAACCCATTCCTCATGCTGCATCCGGTCGTATTCCTCATCGATCACAGTTCTCACGAACCGCTTTCCCTTATTGCTCAATTCTCGATATTTTGTTATGGCATCCTTTTCTTCCGCTGACAACTCCTGACCATATGTCGTTAAAACCATTTGATCTTTTAAATAATCCTCAAACAAATAGTTTGCGTCTATTTTAAGTGCCAAAATTAGTGAAATCAAAATATCGGGTTTCGGATAGCTGATACTATTCTCATAATTTGCTATTGCCGAGGCTGTCACATGAACCATCTCTGCCAGCTGCGCTCTGGACAGATTCAGTTCCTTGCGGCGTTTCTGCAGTCTTTTACCAATTACCATAAAACCCCTCCTTCTAGTCATTACCACCACTTCAAGTGGTGGTTTGAATTGGCCCTAATAAGGGCCGGTTACATGCTCGCCCAAAAGGGCGGGTATCGCAAGCATTGTTACTGGTCCGC